>Ga0209748_1000033_pt1 | contig 121390 bp, 94 predicted proteins | sample BarGraIncu00421A_FD_185490 | JGI IMG/M metagenome (GOLD analysis project Ga0209748, IMG submission 185490) | Arctic peat soil microbial communities from Barrow, Alaska - Barrow Graham LP Incubations 004-21A (SPAdes) (version 2) | ecosystem: Environmental > Terrestrial > Soil > Wetlands > Peat... | reverse complement strand
CGGCTCTATCACCCTCTCCCGATAGCTATCGGGATTGGGAGAGGGCAGGGGGAGAGGTCATATTAAATGAAGAAATAAAACAAGACATTATATTGTTCCAATTACTTTGAAGCAAAATCTTCTTTCCGATTCATATAAAACAACTATTTTTGTATCAACGTATAATATTTCAAAATAACATCTCAATAATTCAAAGAAAATGGGAAAAGTATTGATTATCGGCGCCGGAGGCGTGGGAACTGTTGTGGTAAACAAGGTGGCTCAAAACTCGGATGTGTTTACTGAAATCATATTGGCAAGCCGTACTAAGTCTAAATGTGACAAGATTGCTGCTGATATTAAGAAGCGGTTTGGAATAGTAATAAAAACAGCACAGGTTGATGCGGATAATATTCCGGAATTAGTAACCCTGCTGAATGCGCATAAACCTGAATTGCTGATTAACGTGGCATTGCCTTATCAGGATCTGACTATCATGGACGCATGCCTGGAAGCAGGAGTCAATTATCTGGATACGGCTAATTACGAACCGAAAGATGAAGCTCATTTTGAATACAGCTGGCAATGGGCATATAAAGATAAATTTGAAAAGGCAGGATTAACGGCTATACTGGGTTGTGGTTTTGACCCGGGAGTTACGAGTATCTATACTGCCTATGCTGCCAAGCATCATTTTGATGAAATACAATACCTGGATATCGTGGATTGTAATGCGGGCGACCACCATAAAGCCTTTGCAACCAACTTCAACCCTGAAATCAATATCCGTGAGGTTACCCAACGTGGTAAATACTGGGAAGACGGGAAATGGGTGGATACTGAACCACACCAGATACATAAAGCACTGAATTATCCTGAAGTGGGACCCAAAGAATCATATGTGATTTACCACGAGGAACTGGAATCACTGGTAAAGAACTATCCGACTATCAAGCGTGCACGTTTCTGGATGACCTTTGGCCAGGAGTATCTGACGCATCTACGTGTTATTCAGAATATCGGCATGGCCCGTATTGATGAAGTGGAATATAACGGACAGAAAATAGTACCTATCCAGTTTCTGAAAGCAGTGTTGCCTGATCCGGGTGAACTGGGAGAAAACTATACAGGCCAGACTTCCATTGGCTGCCGCATTAAAGGATTAAAAGACGGAAAAGAAACAACCTACTACGTCTACAACAATTGCAGCCATGAAGCCGCTTATAAGGAAACAGGCGCACAGGGTGTCAGTTATACAACCGGAGTACCTGCTATGATTGGTGCCATGATGTTCTTCAAAGGACTGTGGCGTAAACCGGGAGTGTACAATGTGGAAGAATTCAATCCTGATCCGTTTATGGAACAACTCAATATACAGGGACTTCCCTGGCATGAACTGCATAATATTGATCTGGAATTGTAAACTACATCTGTAGGGCTCTAGTTTGTAACGATTCTACAATATAAAAATAAAGAAGGCGGGATGTTGAATCCCGCCTTCTTCAGTTTTATCAACCAAATAGGTTGAAAGTGTTTTATATCTTAGAAATTATAATCAAGTCCTACACCGATTACATTGTTTGTGCGGTCATATACATCGGTTCCTCCAAGAGAGGTGCCATTATAACCCTTGGTATTGGCAACAGGGTCAAAAATCTTATCCTTATCGACTACTTTCGTCCATTTGTCGTATTTGGTAAAGAAATACGCCACATTTAACCTTAGTTGTTTCGTCAGATTAACAGCACCACCAAATCCGAAGGAAACAGAATTTAAGCTGTAACTCATATCCTTTTGGTAATCGTCGGTAACACCGGTACGTGTAAGCTGTCCACCGGCACTGATCAGGAAACATTTATTAATTGAGTATTCAGCGCCCAGAAGATATTCGTTGATACCACTATTTATAGTTTTCTGACGATCATTCGGTAGTTTAGCATCGGTATCATAGAAATGGTGATACCCACCTGATATTTTTACCTTATCCAGCGTATATTGGGCACCAATGGTTAATAATGCAGGAATATCATTTCTGTTTACCTGTCCGTCAGGATAAAGACCGGTGTCATCAACCCTTGTCTTGTTCGTTACATTTAATTTAGTTCCGAATTCGTATTTTAATCCGATAAGCAGGTTATCCAATGGACGGATATCCAGTCCAAGAATCGGGGTTATTCCCATACCTGTTTGTTTACAATCCACTTCTTTATTGGCTGTTTTAGCTGCATTGGCTGTATACGAAGTAGCGGCAGCCTTGTAGCCTCCTTGTACCTGGGTGACAGTATAAGCACTTACATCTTTCCCTAAACCGGCACCAAGTGCTGAAACCTGAGCCTGTGTAAGCTTTCCGGCGGCTACTAACTGAGACAGGGTGGCCGTACCATACCCTGCAGTCACAATAGGTTCCAGCGATGCAGAAGCTCCGTTTGCTGCAGCTGCTGCGTTTGAAAAGAAAGTATTGGCAGACATCATACTCCCGCTTGGGTTTAATGACGGATGTTGCGGATTTATCTGGATATTCCGTAAATATCCATCATAACTTCCTGTCAGGTAGTTAATTCTTACTCCAACCGATCCTGAAAGGACATCATTAAACTTATAAGTACCATTTACCTGGAACCCGAAAATAAACTGTGACCCGTTGAGGTACTGTTCGAGTGAATATCCTGTCGTGTTTACACCCGCTGCATTTAATCCCAGTGGAATCATGGAAACAGGAGCTTCAAATGATGGTAATCCGTTCGAGAATGTTGCTTCACCTCCGCCACCTATCACGGCAAATGAAGCAGAAAGAGCCAGCCTGTTCTTTTTATATGCAAGCTGGAAACTCGGTATAAGCAATGCTTTTGTCTTAGCTTCATACACTTTTGTTGCGTTGCCACCAAAACCAGCAAATGGAGCAAAAGTGGAAGTGACTGTTCGTGTCTGGAAAGCGCTTTGATTGGTAAGAGAGAAATGAAAGCCATCCGTTAGATAAATCAAACCGGCAGGATTGGAATAAGCTGCATCAATATCGGTGGACGCATCCTGTGCCGGATTTCTAAGGAAATGAACACTTTGATTGGTATTTGTCAGGAGTCCGCCTGCAAAAGCCGAAACTCCCATTGTGAAAACAGTAATCAGTGTAAGTAGTTTTTTCATTAATTGAATTTTTTTAGGATGAATGGATATATTTTGCATTCTAATTATAATTTAAATTATCACAAAAACGCTGCGAAATTACACAAATATATTAATTATGTGCAGCTTTTTAAATGTAGTGCGTCCTGTTTTCTGCTTTTCCAAAGGGAATAAACAATACAAATATATGATAATTAGTTGTTTTTTACAACTAATTATCAATAAAATAATTGTGTTAAATATTGAAAATAAAATTATATACGGAATAAATTCAGATCGTTTTGGTGGCTTGTGTAAATCAAAAGTCTCAAATTGTATCACAATCCGGTTACTTTAAATTTGTAATATCAGAGTAACCTCAACGTATTTTTATTGGTTTTAAGCAGGCATAGTGGCTACCTGACAATGTTTCCATCCTTCACTATGCATGAAAATTAGTATCTTTGCACTCATCATTACCAATTTATCTTGTTGAAAAATGGATTACTCAAAAATACCATCTCCGTGTTATGTACTTGATGAGGTTGCTTTTCGTAAGAACCTGGAACTGATCAAATCGGTAAAAGAACAGGCAGGCGTAGAGATTATACTGGCATTTAAAGCGTTTGCTATGTGGAGTGTATTCCCGATTGTACGTGAGTATATTCCCTTCACAACAGCCAGTTCTCTGGCAGAAGCGAGACTTGCCTTTGAGGAAATGGGCAGTCAGGCACATACGTATAGCCCTGCTTATACCGATAAGGAATTTCCGGCTATCATGAATTGCAGCAGCCATATTACATTTAATTCACTGGCCCAGTTCGAACGGTTTTACCCACAAACCCAATTCAATAATATATCCTGCGGTTTGCGCATAAATCCTGAATTCTCTGATGTGGAAACAGACCTGTACAATCCATGTGCTCCGGGCTCACGTCTGGGTATAGTGGCTGATCTGCTCGGGGATAAACTTCCCGAAGGAGTAGAAGGGCTTCATTTCCATACCTTGTGTGAATCATCTTCCTATGACCTTGAAAAAACGCTGAATGTTGTAGAGAAAAAGTTCGGAAAGTACTTTCCTCAGATCAGGTGGTTAAATATGGGTGGCGGGCATCTAATGACGCGTGAGGGGTATAATACCGACCATTTAATCTCTCTCCTGAAATCGTTTAAATCAAAATATCCACACCTTCAGCTTATTCTTGAACCGGGAAGTGCTTTTGCCTGGAGAACAGGTGTGTTGGTATCAAGTGTAATTGATATCGTTGAAAACAAAGGCATTAAGACTGCCATGCTTGATGTCTCATTTGCCTGCCATATGCCCGACTGCCTGGAGATGCCGTATAAACCTTCCATCATTGGTGCTACGGATGCTATTCCGGGTAAACCAACCTATCGCATGGGAGGAAACAGTTGCCTGTCGGGTGACTTCATGGGAGACTGGTCGTTTGATGAAGAACTCAAAATTGGTGATCGTATCGTGTTTGATGATATGATTCATTACACCATGGTAAAAACCACTATGTTCAATGGCGTCTCTCATCCCTCTATTGGGATATGGACTGTCGGTAATGAGTTCCGAATCATCCGTGAATTTGGATACGAAGATTATAAAAGCAGGATGTCTTAATCGTATTTTATTCATGATTGAATAAATCAGAATACAATTCTTTCGTGCAGATATTAAACTAAATGCTAATTTTTGTGTTCTATTTGTAGTTAAATTTATTTCAATTTCTATACCCTAAAAGGTTTCAAGTTAATTTTATATTTTGTTTATTCTGTATAGTTATTATTCAACACATAAGTAATTATAGATATTTATCAATCTATTTGTTAATCTGCATAATACTGAATTTCAGCTTCTTGATAATTATTAATTCTTAATTATTAATTCTTAATTATTAATTACTGACATATAAACACTAAAAATAAAATTTAAAATGGAAAGTTTCTATCATTTAGTAAGCGTCTATGGATGGCTGATTCCAATCTTTGTGGTTTGTGCTATATGGGATACTACCTGGAAATTAATCGGAATGTGGAAGGCTGGTAGAAATAATGAACTGGCCTGGTTTATTTGCATTGCCATTTTCAATACTATGGGGATTTTACCCATCATTTACTTGCTTTTGCAGAAAAATGATGCTAATAAAACTCAGGTTGCTGAATGACGAAACCTGAAGAGTTTTAGTTTCAGGCTTTACATTGAATAGAATTTTATGACCATTAAAAAAATCAGTATGAATATCAAACTAATTTTTAAACTGTCACTCTTTGGATTGGCTATGGCACTTGCAACCGTGTTTTGGATTCCATCATCCTCCGAACCTTTCTATTGGTTGCTGATCTTTGTCTTTTGTGCATATCTTATTTCCTTAAAAAGTTCGGGAAAGTATTTTATGTCAGGTTTCTGGGTAGGCATTGCCAATTGCTTCTGGATTACAACTGTTCACATACTATTCTTTCAAACGTACATAGCCAATCACCCTCAGGAGGCAGACATGTTAACAAAAATGCCCTTGCCTGATTCACCAAGACTCATGATGTTGATTACAGGACCGGTTATTGGAATAATCTCCGGGCTTGTTTTAGCGTTATTTGCATTTCTTGCTTCGCGGATTATGCAAAAGAAATAACAGGTTAAAAATATAACTCCATGAGACTCATTGGAAATCTTATCTGGCTCGTTTTCGGTGGAATACTTATTTCAATTGAATATCTTGTCTCAAGTATATTGTTGATGGCAACCATTATTGGCATACCGTTTGGAATTCAGACCCTGAAGCTGGCCATTGTGGCTTTATGGCCTTTTGGTACCGAAATCAGATTAAAGCCCGGTAATTCTGGTTGTTTGTCTTCCATAATGAACCTGATCTGGATTTTTATCGGTGGCTTCTGGATTTGCCTGACCCATATTTTTTTCGGTGTATTATTTGCCATTACCATTATCGGCATTCCATTTGCCAAACAACATTTTAAACTCGCTGGATTGGCTTTAACCCCTTTCGGAAAGGATATTGTCTAAACTTACCGGATTCTTCTTGTTGTCTTTTAGAACCTCTGACTTCATTATATTCTTTTCCTTTTTAGCGGACTTAGCATACCATATATGCGATACTTTTCATTCCTGAATTAATTTCCCGTATCTTTATATCCTCAAATACATCCACAACAACAATAAATACCCACAGTTATGTCTTTTTCTTCTTTAGGATTATCTCCCGCATTATTAAAAAAAGTAGCCGAACAAAATTATACGGAACCATATCCTATTCAGCAGGAAGCCATTCCTGCTATTTTAAAACATAAAGATATACTGGGCATTGCCCAAACCGGTTCAGGTAAAACAGTCAGTTATGTGTTGCCCATCTTAATGAATCTGGTTGGTCATACAGTAACTAAAAACAGGCATGTCAATGTACTGGTTTTGGTACCTACCCGTGAACTGGCCATACAGGTGAGCGACGTATTCCTGTTGTTTAGTTCGGGACTCCCTGAACGCATAAAAACCATGGCTGTGTTTGGAGGCGTTTCCATTAACCCGCAAATGATGGCCCTGCAGGGAGTCAATATCCTGGTTGCAACACCCGGACGATTGCTGGAGTTGGTGGATTCAAAAGCAGTACACCTATCCGAGATTGAAACTCTGGTGTTGGACGAAGCTGATAAAATGCTTAACCTGGGTTTCCGGGAAGAAATGAGCCTTATCTTTAAACTGTTGCCCAAAAGAAGACAAAACCTGTTGTTTTCGGCTACCTTAAACGAAGATGTTACACGCATAAATCAGGTGCTGTTACATGATCCGATCATCATTAAGACCGAACAGGAAGAAGATTACTTTGAGAAAATCCAGCAGCTTGGGTATTTTGTCTCGGAAGAGAAGAAGGGTCCACTATTACGGTTCCTTATCAAAACCCATGACATGAAGCAAGTCCTGATATTTACTTCTTCGGTTTATAAGGCTGATAATGTAGCCGATAAACTCCGTAAAAACGGAATCAATGCTTCTGCCATCCACAGTAAAAAGAGCCAGGGTGCCCGTAATGAAGCATTGGGTAAATTCAAATCAGGCGAATTGCGTGTGCTGGTAGCTACCGATTTAATCTCCCGTGGTATAGATATTCAGTTTTTACCCTTTGTGATAAATTATGAATTACCCCGCTCCCCAAAAGATTATATCCACCGGATTGGCCGTACCGGAAGGGCTGAATCATCTGGTGAAGCCATTTCGTTTGTCTCACCCGAAGAACAACATCACTTTAAGATTATCCAGAAAAAAATGGGTAAACCTGTAACTATGATTGATAGTGAACACCTGGACTTACACGGGTTCTGAATAATTCATAATTTATAATTTATAATATATAATTCATAATTCATAATTCATAATTAATATTGGAGCAGATAGTTTCATAAGTACTCCTTATTCCGGACATGAACTGGAAACAACAAGAAACAAATTTATTAGCTACAGGTTCAGTACTACGCATAAAAAAACAGGATGACCATAAGCCATCCTGTCATATTTAAAGAATCTGTTATTATCGTTCTGCCATTTGAGGGTTCTTGTCGGAAGCATTTTTCTTGCCTACTACAACAATGCTCTTTTCGGGAACTTCATTCATAATCACTTTCTTTTCAACGATACGGTTTTGATTCTTATCAACTACTATTTTTTGTAAGTTCTTTTTTTCATAACCGATCATGTTGGTTGTAAGGTTATATTCGCCCGGATTTACGCCTTTGAGGACAAATTCTCCTTTATTGTTGCAAACTACCCCTGTTACAAATTGATTTGTTTTTGAATTTTTCAGAACGGCTGTTGCATATTCCACGGGTTGATTGTTTTCATCAATTACCTGACCTTTGATAACTCCCGATGCATTTACATAAGATAAAAAAGATAAGAATGCTATACCTGATAAAACCAACACTCTTTTAAATTGGAAATTTCTACTTGTTTTCATAATCTTTATTTTTTGGTTGTTTAAGTTTTTGTTTTTTTATTCTGGATGTATTTTATTCATTTATTTAATAGACTTGTTTGTTGAAAAAATATTACATAAGGTTTTGTTATTTTATTATTAGACGAATCAACCTGTTATTTTGGATTTACGGAGATAAAAATAATTTGAATTAATTTATCCTCAATATTTATTCCTCTCAGTAAATGATTAGACTTTTTCGTTGAAATAATATTACATCGTTATGTGTTATTTTACTATTAGACGAATCAACTTATTGTTTTGGATTTACAGAAATGGAAATAATTTGAAATACTTAATCCTCAATTATTTATTCATCTCAGTAATTAATTAGACTTATTCGGTGAAATAATATTACATCGTTATGTATTATTTTACTATTAGACGAATCTAATTCTTGTTTTAGATTTAAGGAGATATAAATAATTTGATTGTTTTTTATCTGATTATCATCAACAGATCCAAATATACAGTCATCGTCCTAAATTCGAAGGGATTAAATGTGATATCAAAAGCCCTTGTTTTTGTTTTCTTACCCTAAGTAGAAAACCTGACAACCTTATAACTCACCCTTATTTTATTGTATTTATTGGCTGTTGATAAAACCATATTAATTCTTCATAATCTTCAGTAAATAAGGGAATAAAGGTCGGAATTGTGGTAGTTTAGTTTTCTACTAAGGGTAATAATTAAGAAAAATAAGGTTTTAAATTCTTCAATTTCAACTTCATATATTCAATTTCATTGGAATTATTTCTCATATACTTTAGGAGTTTTTTAGGATAATCATTTTTTTTATGCAGATAGCAACCGGTTGATACTGAATAATTATTGATGAAATGCAGGAAAGTGTTTAAAATATATGAACGTGGTTTAATGCCGGAAAAGCCGTAACTTTGCATCGTAAAAATAGATTAAATTATGTTTTCCCTGAAAAAAAGATCTACACCATTCCCCCTTATAGGCTTGTTGATATCAATTCCCTTTTTAATGATTTCATGTGATGGAGATACTCCTGTGAATAATCAGGAACTGAATGCTTCCTCCGCGTATATCACCCGGATATTCGACTACGTGTATGCACCCGGACAGCACGCTTTACAGGCTAATCAGAAAGACACGTCCAACTTTACGGGTGAACCTACGAATGATAAAGGCTGGCTGTTTTTAGGTGGATTTGGTGGATATGTAGTGGCAGGATTCAACCACAATGTTATCAATGGTGCAGGGTTTGATTTTGAAGTTTATGCCCTTCAGGGTGCTTCTCCTGAACCCGGAGTAGTGTACGTCATGCCTGATACGAACGGAGATGGACTTCCCAATGAAACCTGGTATGAACTGAAGGGTAACCAGTTTTCCAATAGCCATAGAAACTACTGGGTGCGCTACTACAAAGCGACAACTGATTCAGCTAACATACGTTGGAAGGATAGTGAAGGCACCCGGGGCGAACTTATTTCGGGCTTTAGTTCTAAATACTCATCTTCCTGGTGGTGGCCGGCAACTAAGAATGACAGCATCACCTTCCATGGTACCCGTTTGCCGGATTCATACGATAATAATTCAAGTGGGGGCACGGAGTACTGGGTTGTACCGCCTGCACGTTTTACCTGGGGATATGCCAAGAATAGCAATGGGACAGATTATGACCCCGCTGTTGGAGCAAATAAATTTGATATATCCAATGCAGTTGATTCATTAGGAAATACAGTTAACTTGCAGGAGATCCGTTTTATCAAAATACAGACAGGCGTTTTGCAACAGGCAGGCTGGCTGAATGAAGTATCGACAGAAGTAAGAGGAGCAAAAGATCTAAATAATTAAGAATTAATAATTAACAATTAAAAATTGACTTGACATTGTGATGTATGTTTTTGCAGATTAAAAAAGAGCTCATTAAATAGCTTCGTTTACTTAAGTCTATATAAGTAACTACTTTTCTATTCTATTTCAATCCTGTATTTATCCAATAACCCCATAACGCCCATTTTCGAGAACCTGGCTTTCGTAATCCGGTTCTGTTCGGGGTCGATTGAATAATTAAAGGATGAACGGAAATCAGCTTTCTCGAGTATTGATTTTTGAAATATGGCCCGTTGCATGTCGCAATTATCGAAAGTGGCTGCCGTCAGATCAGCTTCTGAGAAGTCTGTTTCCTGTAAGTTGCAGTTTTTGAAGCGGGTCTTTTTTAGTTTCAGTTTGTAAAATACTGCCAACTTCAACAGACAATTCTCAAAATCAAGAGAGAGTAAAAATTTATCACATTCCTCAAATTGCACTCCCAGTAATTTGCACCCAACGAAATGAATATCATTCAAAGCCGTGTTTTTCATCTTGGCAAGGCTAAAGTCGCAACTGTCAAATGTACATTCCCTGAAAGTAATGTGTGAAATATCCCCTCCGTAAAAGTTGCAGTTTACAAACCTGCAGTTTTCGTATTCTCCTCTGTCAAGATTATTCGTAGTATAATCTATGCGCTCAAAAAGTATGTTCTCAGTCAATTGGATTGTCGTTTAATGTGCCTGCAAAAATAGTCATTTGATTCAATTAATTAGTAATAGAAATAAAAAAACAGCTTACTAACATCAATCTCTGATATGCATAAAGCTTTCAAATGGAAATACGATAGTGAGTAAATAAAACAGGATTAATAGTAAATGGTAAATGAATAAACAGTAAATTATTAGGATCCGTTTTATATCCGTTTTATGTCCGTTTTACGATAAAACAGGTGTAAAAGGGATGTAACAAAAGTCGTGTAGATTTTTAAGCCTGTTGGAGTAGACAGGTTGATGACATAAACAAGGCATTTATGGCTGTATTGGATTCTACGATGATTATTCGGAAAGCCAGACTGCTCTTTGGTGATAGCTTGTGTTAGTAAGTTGCTGAATCATAAATGAAGCTACATTAGCCCTTGAAATGCTCGTACTTCCTTTTATTTTTGAATTTTCAGCACCATGTCTCAGATCACCGGTTAATTGTCCGTTGGTCAGTCCTCCGGGGCGAACTATGGTCCATTGGAGTCTGCTTTTCCGAATGTTGTTCTCGTTATTATTATGATCGGCTAGTGTAACCCGTAGAAGAAAGTTCGTTAATATAAACCGCAAAGGCTGTGGAATCAGGTAACGGCTTTCGTTGGCACCCAGGCTCGATAAGTATATAAGCCGGTGAACGTTGGTTATTTCCATAATGGAAATAATATTCTTAATCCCATTGATTATCTCAATGGAATGCTTCGTGAGTGATCCTCCTCCTAATGCTGATATACAAGCATCTGCACCACTTATTGTATCTTTCATCTTGAGGGGCTCATTCAGGTTACCTACCACAATTTTCAATTTTGGGTTCTCAATCATTATTGATTCCGGTCGACGGACGTATGCAACTACCTGATAACCTTTTGCCAATGCCTGTTCAACTAACAAAAGACCGGTTTTGCCGTTTGCTCCAAATATTACAACTTTCATACTCTGTAATTTTAATTTTGAGATGACTCACCTGAATAATTCAGTGTGACTCTACTATTCATTCAACACATTCCGTTTCTAATAGTTTCAATTGTCTTTAAAATAAATATACAAAAAAAAGAATTACCGGAAGTAATTCTTAAACACATGGTCAACCACAGTATTCGCAGTTGTTCATAATAGATTATCCCTATTTGATTTTAAAAAAATCAAATATAGAATCAATAAAGATGTAAAGTCTCATTAATTAAAAAATTGTGGTTCTAATAATTCATTTGCTAACATACAAATATATGATTGTCAACATTCCACTTATTATTAATTACTTTTTTAAATCTCTATTGACTCTATACGTGAATGAAGGAAAATGGCTATTCCTATTTTGAACCTTTCCAAATGGTATTCAGGAATCCTTCAATTCCATTTTCGGATACAAATCCAAACAGTTTGAGTATCAAAGGGAATAATAAAATTATTACACCAATTGCAATAAAGATAAATATCCCAACAATTGATATCAGTAACATTTTTAGTTTTGGATTGTTTCGCAGTTGATTTAAAAACTCAAGTTTTAAATCATTTTGCTTTTCATGGGTTGGATGAGATTTATACTCATTTTCATGCCTGTAGTTATCATCATGCCTGTAATCGTGGTCGTAATTTTGATTACGCCTTTTATGTCCCTGGTCAAATATATCGTCTAAATCCATTGTTTTTTGTTTTATAAAGATTCTAAAAATTAATGTATCAATTCTCAATCAGATCTGCATCCAAATGGTTGATATTCTGCGGCTCGGGATGCAAATAAAGTTCGCTCCTGGGAATAATCGAATGAATTGTTTCTTCAATTCTGTTGCATAATTCATGTAGTTCCTCAAATTGTAAATTAGGGTCTAAATGAATATTTACTTTTATGAAAGTATCCGCTCCTGCTGTTCTTACTTTTAAATTGTGGTAAGCTCTTACTTCTGAAAAAGAGGTTAATGTATCCTTCACAATCGCAACAGTGTCAATTGGTGCACGATCGAGCAAAACATCAATGGCTTTTTTCCCAAGCTTGTACGAAACCAGCAATACGATTGCCGCAACAACTAATGCTGCAATATAATCGGCAGCAAAAAACCCGAAATTTGCACATATTAATCCGAATAAAACGACTGCTGAGCTCCAAATATCAGTTGAGAAATGAAGTGCATCTGCTTCCAGGGCCTGGCTGTTATGCTTTTTGGCGACCCTGTACAACATTCTTGACCGGTTAATATCAATCAAGATTGATGTGATAACAACAATATAACTCCATATAGATATCTTTATATCAGTTTCATTCGAAACTAAGCGGTTAATTGCTTCGTATATTATCCAGGTACAGGTAATTAACAACAAAATAGTTTCCATAAGAGCTGAGAAATTCTCTATTTTTCCATGTCCGTAATTGTGCTTCTCGTCGGCAGGCCTATCGGAAACCCTTACTGAAAAGTATGTAATGACCGCAGCTACCAGGTCGAGTCCGGAATGCAGAGCTTCAGAAAGGATACCTAAACTATTTGTAGCTAGTCCAATAACCAGTTTAAATCCGGTTAGTACAATGGCTGCCAAAACCGAGATGAATGCAGCTTGCTTTTTTTCCTGTAAAGCCAGTTCTTTTTTTTCTTTTATCATAAAAATGCTGTGATAGATAATAAAGAGGATAGCTGTATGAGTCATACAACTTAAAAATAAAAACAGAAGAAGAATATTTTATGAGCGTTTTGGCGGTTGCCAAATAGAGCAGGAAAAATTATTCAGAAAATTTTCGTTAGAGAAAGAAAGCAACAATAAGCTGTTCGTAAATTCGGTTGGTTTTAGTTGGAAGTCTGAAATAAAAGACTCATCATCAAAATTCAATGAATGTGAATCATTCAGTTGGTTAGAATCGTCATTGTTTGATGATTCACATTCTATAGATGTATATGAATGTGCATGTTTCATGAAAGTACCATTGGTCACAAATACTATGAGACCAATGGTAAAAAGCAGCAACAGTAAAGTTTTCATTGCGTTTTTCATGAATGCTAAAGTAATCAGCATAAAAAATGAAACTGATTGTTCAAATATTTTATGCTTGTTTGTTTATTAAATTACAGGTTATTTTCGGTTCTTCATTTCTGATTCAGTTTTAACACGTAATCCAGGATTCTCTTTTACCATTTTGCGTAAGAATTCTTCAGGATATCCTGCACGAATAATGGTAGGTGGAATCTTATATTCGTTTTGAACAAATTTGCCGTTCTTTTCAGCCTTAATATTTCCATCCATGTATTTTACCAACAGGTATTCCCCCAGCTTTTTCCATGCGGCAGTAGAGTTCTCTGCCTGTGCGACACTAAAATCGGAAAGGAAGACACGTGCATCAGCTTCCGGCATATCAACAGCTACCTTATCAATGGCAGGGACGAGTGAATTGAAATCAGTCTCCCATTTTGACTGTACTTTTTTGATATCCGGTAACATGTATGAATATTTGCTGTAAGCATAGTTGGCTACCGAGTTATAGGTCCAGAAAGCAGAAGTAGCTGAGTATTCCAGCAGACTGCCATTATCGGGCCGATAGCATTCGGGTACACGATTCATTCCGCAATACATAGGGACGTACAATCCTGTTGCTGCATCATCGACACCGAACCAAAGTACTCCGCCTATATAATCAGGGAGCCAGCTGCGCATTTGTGCTACAAACGTAAAGCCTGTTTGCTGTGTTGCTACAGGGCGTTCGTGTACGTATTCAACACTGTCAACTTTAAATGTCAGGGGGCTGCAACGGAGTTTACTCCCGAATGCACCGGCTGCCAATCCTTTCGACATATCAAATTCAGTACCTTCATACTGATCACGCATATACTCTTTTAGTTTTTGGGCAGTAAGTTTGAAAGTTGGTTTTATCCACAAAGGCATTCTTTCTGAAGTTTCACCCTTGATGTAGGTAATGTATTTTTCCATAGTCGGGTCTACTTTGCGGAAGAATGACCATACCCTGGCCTCACAGGCACGTAAAGCAACATAGTCGAGTGGAGCATATGTATCTGAGAAACTAAAATCTTTGTTTTTTCCTTTGAAATATCCTTTTTCACGGGCAAAAGCGATGACATCTTCGGCATACAGGCAGTTATTCTTGTCATCATACGGGAACGTTGTTATGCGGGCCTGGTTGGCATGTGCTGATACGCAATCGTCGGGTATGCGTTGTGCAACCCATACTGCCCCTTTGTTGTTGGCACCCTTGCCTACCATTTCCAATATCCAGACATCATTCGGATCGGCAATTGAAAATGATTCGCCTTCACTGTAATAACCGTATTCAGCTACCAGGTCGGTCATCACTTTTATGGCTTCACGGGCAGTTTTTGAACGTTGAAGGGCAATATATATCAGGCTTCCGTAATCCATGATGGCAGTTGTATCAACCAGCTCAGGACGGCCTCCAAAGGTAGTTTCACCAATGCTGACCTGATGTTCGTTGATATTCCCGATTACAGAGTAGGTTTTTTCAATTTGCTTTATCTTTCCAAGGAATTTCCCTGAGTCCCAATCATGAACATCGAGCATTGAGCCTTCCGGATATGTTGCAGCGGGAAAATGATACAAAGCGCCAAATAAAAAATACGAGTCAGCATTATAACTGATCAATGTTGAACCGTCAAGGGTTGCAGCTTTTCCAACTAAAAAATTTGTACAGGCATGTCCTAAATTAATAGCGAGGATAAAAGCAGAGATAAAAAATATTTTCTTAATCATTCTTAAATAATTATCATTAGAAAGGCAAAGATAAAGCATTAATATTGGTAATGCAAAAATCAACATCAAATTTTCAAGTTGTATCTGACTTTATATCGCAGTATTTACAGTTGTTCTGTATTGGTTTCCTGGTCCGTACTGTTTTTGGTAAATGATTTTTTAATCCAGTTCGGAATAACCAATAAGCCGAGCAACAGATACAGGTAATAACTGATTATTCTCCAAACCAGCGTTACAAAAATGATCGCACTGTCAGAGTATTTGGATGAAAATATGTCACTGTAGTATTCCTTGAAAGCATATTCGCTCACGCCACTACCACCCGGGGTAGGACTAACCACCATAAATAGCCACAATATCAATTGACGGGCAAAAACGACCAAATGGTTTATGTGTTCAGGTTTAAATGCCATAAATACGGCATTGACAACCAGAAACCGCGACGACCAGGTAAGTAAAGTCATTCCAAAAGCTTTCAGCCAAAAGAAGTACGAGTGGTTGCCAATATCATGAGATGCCTGAACAAGGTTGTTGGTCAGCAGTTCAACATTTGAATACCACCTCCGTAAAACAGGAAGCTTGAAAAGAGTGAGCAAAATATGTTTAATCCAATCGGGCCGTTTGAAAATTCCTATAAACATAATACTTGTCCAAATGAACCGGGTTATGTACAGGCCAGTGAAAACATAGGCAAATGAAGAAACAATGACTGATGAAGAATTAAAAAGTTGATTGATAGGAATGAAAAGAAATACCACCGGACAGACGATGAGAAAAAACAATTCATCTAAAAATAGATTGACAAACATAATGGTGGTGCTTCGACCGGCATTGATCCCTTCTTTTATCAGGAAGATAACCACCAGACTTGAACCACCTACAGCAGCAGGGGTCACTGCAGAGGTAAATTCGCTTAATACATTGATGTGAAAGGCTTGCTTCCACGACAATTCTTTATCCGTAAGTAACCTGAAGCGCCACATCATGCCAAAATCCCTCATTAGCATCAATACAAGTGCTAAAATAAGAAACATGACACTGAAGATGGTGAAATTAAAGGAGAAGAAAACTTCCGGATCAAACTCGTCAAGAAAGAGCCACCCGATAACAAACATGCCCAGTAAAACCGGTATTAAAACCTGATATGTTTTAAATGGCTTAACAACCTTTTTTGCAGTTAGTATAGGCTGGACTATTTTTTCCATTTTCTCTGCATTAATTTTTTATATCTGTCGAGCACTTCTTCTACAACACTTTCCCATGAACGGGCAATACTTTGTGAAGCGTTCAATCCTGCCAAACGGATTGATTCCGGAGCATTCATGAGTTCTTTTAATTTTGAAGCAAAAGATATTATAGAATTTTCAACCAGAAAGCCATTGAAATTATCGATTACGTTTTCAGCAGAAGATGAGCCTCTAACCAATACAGAAGGAGTATGCATGGCACCGGCCTCACGAATCACCAACGGAGCATTGTCGTAGATGGATGGAAACAGGAACAAATCGGCAGCAGCATAGTATTGTTTCAGTTTCTCCCTGTCAGTGATCATCCCAATGAATTCAACTTTTTCACTTAGTCCTAAATCCTCTGTCAGTTGTTTTAGATCGTCAGCAGCATATCCGACACCAATAAAAAACATTTTAAACGGAAGATCTTTCAGTAAAGCCAGTGATTCTATGATTAACCGGGTGTTTTTTTCCCAGATATGCTGTCCGACAAAAAGAAATACCATTTCGGCTTCAGGGATATTCAAGTCCTTTCTGGCTGCTTTCTTAATTGGCTCAATTGGATTCTTAGATGCAAAATCATTTCCATTGTCCACAATTTCTACTTTACCCTTGTAGCCATATTCACGGATAGTTTCTTCTACTGAGGCCTGAGGAATCCAGACTTCATCAGCTTTATCAAAGAAACGCATGATTTCATTGGTCATCTGCCTGGCAATAAATTTATTGTAAACGGAATGTTCAAAATCATCCCTGTATTTCGAGTGAAATGTTGCTACAAAAGGGATATTTTGTTTTTTTGCAATGCTTAATGCCAACCTGCCTGAACTAAAAGGACAATGTGCATGTACTAACCCAAATGATATCTGTTCAATCTCTGTCTTGAATTGAAAATCAATATCGGGAAGTCCTATCCGATAAGGTTTCCTGCCTATTATAGGAACAGATGTGTACCTGTAAATGGGATAAGGTTCATTATCAGAATAATGTGGTGACTTAGGTGTTATAACACAAACATTTTGGTTTTTTTGATGTAACCAATATGCATAATTTTGTGTTGCCAATGAAACTCCATCCATAATAGGTGGAAAACTATCGTTAAAGATTCCGAAAGCTTTTGAATTATCGTCATCAGTGTTACTCATGTAATTTAGTTTCGCTTTTTGTTAAATGGAATTGTAAAATGCTCAATAAAATATACGTTTTCCTTTCTATAGAATGCAAATCTAAGAAATTCTTTTCATATTTCCATATGCCGGATTTTTAAACTATTATTCTAATATAGCGCTATGCAATAATTTATATAACAGAAATATAAAAAATGATATTTTTATCGAAGCAAAGCATATATTACAAACATTGAAAATTATTGAAAATAGAATGTAAATTTAATAGTATTGAAATAAGTAGTAGTTTCAATGTCAAAAAAGGTACTCTATTTGTTTTAAAAGTAGTATCTTTGCATTTCGATTTTTTAGTACGGATTAACGACCCGAATTGGATATATATATAACATAAATACAACGAGTTATACAATTCCAATAATTTTACATTTCCGACATATATTGCGTTTTTATCCGGGAATAGTTACTTGGAGGTTAGCAAATGGATATTTTATATAATTATAACGTTGTTCAAAGAAAATGATTCAGAATAGATCTATACGCTTTTTTGCAGTCGAGAAATTGACTTTTATTTATATTTTAATTACCTCGATGATTATTCTGTTTTTAAAACCGGAGTTTGCGGTTGTTACAGAATTACTACGGGTAAGGTTATTAATGGTCCTTGCAATAATTGTTTTGGCATATTTCAATTCAATAAAAAACTGGTGGGTAATTCGATTTTCCCGTTTTGCTTTTGTTGGAGCACTTCTGGTGTATTGGTATCCTGAAACATTTGATATAAACCGGATGATCCCCAATTACGATCATTTACTGGCCGGGTTGGAGCAAGCTATATTTGGCTTTCAACCGGCACTTGTATTTATACAGCACTTTCCACAACACTGGTTTGGTGAAATCCTGAATTTGGGTTATTTATCCTATTATCCCTTGATTATTGTTACCTGCATGTACTTCTATTTAAAAAGTAAGCAGTTGTTTGAGCCTTTCTTTTTCATAGTGCTTTTTTCATTCTTCAGTTATTACCTTATTTATATACTTTTTCCAACTGCCGGTCCCCAATACTATTATCAGGCTATAGGGCTTGATCAGGTGAGTTCAGGAGTTTTCCCGAACATAGGTTTTTATTTTGATAAACATCAGGCATTATCGTCGATCGGCAATAATTCAGGATTCTTTTCTCAATTGGTTCAAAATACACAACAGGTGGGTGAAAGGCCTACAGCTGCATTTCCAAGTTCACATGTCGGTATTTCAACACTGATTATTTTTATGGTTATAAAGAACCGCCAGTATTTGTTATTATCGTTTTTATTCCCGTTCTACCTGGCATTGGTTACTTCAACAGTTTATATTCAGGCGCATTATGTGATTGATGTCATAGCCGGTTTCAGTACCGCTTTTCTGTTCTATTTCTTAGGAAGTCTGGTTTACAGGACATTTACACGCAGGTTCCTTGGTATTCCGGAACTTACAGCAATTTTTATTAAGGAGCCTGTAAAAGTACGCAATTAGTAACTTTTTCATTGTCAGAAATAAATCAACACACTTTTTTAATAAACTCCCCGCCTACATATAAATAGCTTGAAATTCAGTTGAAAACAACTGGAACTTTGCGAAGTTTTTCAAGACTTATTACTGTATCCCATATCCGTCAGTACTTCTTTTTTTTAGATAGAAGTGGCAATTAAACGCAGATAGTTATGGGTGATTTAGATAATTCCTTATCTTTGTATCTTTGTTAAAATGTATTCTTTACAATTTAATATACTCTGTCATGCCACATATACTTACTTTGGAAGAACTTAATGATCTGTGTAGAAACACAATGGTTGAGCATTTGGGCATTGAATTTACAGAACTGGCAAATGGTCATGTCGTTGCACGGATGCCCATTGACGAAAGAACAATTCAGCCCATGAAGCGTTTGCATGGGGGAGCTATCATGACATTAGCTGAATCAGTAGGGAGTGCCGGTTCCTTAGTTCTGGTCGACAGTTCCCGATACATAGTGTTAGGTGTTGAAATAAGCGGAAGCCACGTCGGCTCAACATCAGAAGATTATGTCCTGGCAGAAGGTAATATTGTTCATCAGGGAGTCAGTTCGCATGTTTGGGAAATTCATGTCAGGGATAAAAATAATACGCTTATTTCCGTCTGCCGCCTCACAAACCGAATTATACCTATAAAGACAAAGGCTTAAAAATGAGTTTTGAAAATACATCATATCAGTCACTTGAAAATCTGCAACAGGTTTGTTTGAAACAACATATTCCTTTTGCGTCCTTCAGGCAACCACTACAGGCTGAAATCACAACATTCGTTCAACACCGGTCTTTCCCTGAAAAAGTTGATTTTACAAAACAACCCGAAATAATCAAAGGTTTTGTAGTGGCACCTTTCTTTGAAACATCTGCGAGCAATTCGTATCTCCTGGAACCTGACGATATTTTTATCTCGGGGAATATCACCAGTGAGTTTATCAGTTCATTGTCAGAAAGCTCTATGTTTCTGGGTATTAAAAGTTCGTCCGAAGATAATATTAAGACCACCTCACGTGACGAATTTATTAAAGAGGTTAATGATGCGAAACTCGCTATTGCAGCTGGTACATTCCATAAAGTGGTATTGTCGAAGGTTCGTGTGCAACAAGCGCCTAATGCTTTTGAAGCGAGTACCTTTTATCTTCGTTTGTGTGAAAAGTATCCCCATGCTTTTGTCTATATGATACAGCTTCCGGAAGTAGGTTGCTGGATAGGAGCAACTCCCGAACCATTGTTGTTGATTGAAGACGGCATGGTAAAAACAGTATCGCTTGCCGGAACACAACTTGCTACAGGGAATGATATTGATTCGTATGAATGGAGTGATAAGGAAATAGAAGAACAGGGCATAGTGACTGGTTTTGTGGAAAAGACACTGAAGTCATTGGATATTGAGAAATACACCCAAAAAGGTCCTTGTAATTACCAGGCTGCCAATCTGATTCATCTTAAAACAAGTTTTGAATTTAATGAAGCAGACCTGGGTAACAGGCTGGCTGATTTTTTAAAAGCTTTGCATCCTACACCTTCTGTCGGTGGCTTGCCAAGGGACGCAGCACGCACATTTATCCTGGAGCATGAAAACTACAACAGGTCGTATTATACAGGATTTTTAGGTCCTGTACATATCGGGGGTGAAAGCCAATTGTTTGTAAACTTACGTTGTTTGCAGTTGTTTGATAAACAGTTTGTCCTGTATAGTGGTGCAGGCATTACGGCTTCTTCTGTTGCTGAAAGGGAATGGGAGGAAACGGATAACAAAATGATGACAATGCTGAATGTATTGCAAAACACTTAATTAAGATATTTAAAATCGTAATAAAATATGAATCATTTCCGTCAGGGAATTAAGAATATACCCGAAATATGCTTTCAACATGGTGTACGCAAAGTAATCATTGCACCGGGCTCACGAAATGCACCACTAATTCTGGCTTTTACAGCTCATCCCGGACTTGAATGCTTAAGCATTACCGATGAACGTTCGGCTGCTTATTTTGCAGCAGGCATTGCCCAGCATAGTGGTGATGCTGTGGCACTGGTATGTACATCCGGTACTGCTGTCCTTAACTTTGCCCCTGCCATTGCCGAAGCCTATTATCAAAACCTGCCCCTGATTGTCATCACGGCTGACCGTGCTGCCGAAACCATTGACCAGGCAGATGGACAGACTATACGGCAGTCAAACGTCTATTCCAACTATATTAAAACCTGTATCGAGTTACCTGTTGAAACAGTTCAGTCTGTTGACCTCGAGTTCTCCGACAGGCATGTTTCCCAGGCAATAGATATTTCCTTGACTACACCTTGCGGTCCTGTGCAAATCAATGTACCTTTACGGGAACCTATTTATGCAGCGTTACCCGAACTACATAGCTATCCGAAGGTAATTAAAAGTGTTGCTGCGGATATCTCCCTGTCAACAGAAAGCCTGACTAAACTATCCGATTCCTGGATTTCTTATACTAAAAAACTGATTATTGTTGGTGTTCAACCGGAGAATACGCCCCTGAATGAATTGGTAAATATATTGGCCAATGAACCTGATGTGGTGGTGATCGGTGAAAACCTGTCCAATATAAGCGGCAGGAATATTATCTGCCGTCCTGAAGTTCTGTTTGCTTCACTGTCACCTGAGGAGAAAGCACTTTTCCAACCAGAGTTACTGATAACCATTGGGCATTCGGCTATCTCCAAACAAATGAAATTGTTTTTAAAGGAGTTTCAATCTGTAGAGCACTGGCAATTTGAATCGTCCCTGCCTTATGCCGATACCTATAAATGCCTTACAGCCATTCTTCCGGGTTCGTCCATTACTGCTTTGGGGACAATGCCTTTAGGAAAGACTGCCAGTGAATTTGCTGCTATTTACGCCCAACAAATGGAAACTATCTCCAAACGTCATGATGTTTTTGTTGAAAACGCTCCGTTGTCAGATATGAGTGCCGTAACAAACCTGCTAAAACTTGTACCCTCAGGCACTGTCATGCAACTGGCAAACAGTACCTCAGTTCGCTGGACGCAACTATTCCCTACCCGCAGTGATTTATCCTACTATTGCAACCGCGGTACTTCAGGCATTGACGGAAGCCTGTCTACGGCTGCAGGGTTTGCCTATTCGTCAAAACGCAATACCCTGTTCCTTACCGGTGACCTGTCGTTTATCTACGATTCTAACGGCATGTGGAACAATTACCTGGGAGGCAACTTTAAAGTTATTGTCATGAACAACAACGGTGGAAACATCTTCCGGTTTATCGGTGATCCGCAACTAATGAAATCGTGTGAAACGTTCTTTACCACCCCCCATCATGTAAATATCAAATCGTTGGTGGAAGCCTATGGGTTGAAATACATAGCCTGTCATAAAAATGCTGAACAGGTAGAAGCATTGACCGAATTGTTTGCTTCCGATCAGGCTACAGTACTTGAAATATTCACCGATGCAGATTTAAATACAGCAAATTACAAGGGGTATTTTAGAAATATAAAGAATACTCAAAAGAACCCTTAAGAACCCCTAACCCCTAAAGGGGAACTGGATTACTTTCGGATATGATATGTTTTTAAAATATATCATATAATAATCAATACTAACCTTTTTTGTTCCCCTTTAGGGGTTAGTGTTCTTAGGGGTCATCATCAATACTAACTGCTCTTTATCCCTATTAGGGGTTAGGGGTCAAAATAATATCAATATGAGAATCTGGAATGAAATTAAGAAGTTTGAAGAAATAAAGTTTGATTATTTCGAAGGAATAGCCAAAATAACCATTAACCGCCCGCGTTACCGCAACGCTTTTACTCCTGATACCATCAAGGAAATCATTGAGTGTATGTCGTTTTGTCGGGATAGTCAGGATATAGCAACAGTAATCCTGACAGGTGAAGGCGATAAGGCATTTTGCAGTGGTGGTGACATCAATGTGAAGCAGATTGGCGGATATATTGGTAAAGATGGTATACCGCGGTTGAATGTGCTTGACCTTCAAAAGATGATTCGCAGCCTGCCTAAGCCTGTTGTTGCCATGGTAAATGGATTTGCTATCGGCGGTGGACACGTATTGCATGTAGTATGCGATCTTTCAATTGCTTCCGAGAATGCCATCTTTGGACAGACAGGTCCTAAGGTAGGAAGCTTTGATGCAGGCTTTGGTTCTTCGTACCTGGCTCGTGTGGTAGGACAGAAAAAAGCCCGTGAAATATGGTTCTTATGTAAACAATACTCTGCTGCCGAAGCCTATGATATGGGACTGGTAAATAAAGTAGTGCCTTTCGATCAACTGGAAGACGAAACAGTGGACTGGTGCAAGCAAATGATGCAACATAGCCCGCTAGCCCTGCGCATGATTAAAGCAGGCTTAAATGCTGAACTGGATGGTCAGGCAGGCATACAGGAACTGGCCGGTAACGCCACCATGTTGTATTATATGACCGAAGAAGCCCATGAAGGTAAGAATGCTTTCCTTGAAAAACGTAAGCCTGATTTCTCTAAGTTCCCTAAAATGCCTTAAATTAACGGTTCTATAAATTAATGAAAACTTTATCATTCATCGCTTTCAATTCAACCTGTAATTATCACGAAAAAAGATTTGTTTTAATTTCTTTAATCTTTGGATTATGAAAAAAATCAACATTATTCTTATTCTTTCAATTTTACTTACAGGTTGTTCATCTTTTTATAAAGAAGTTTTTAGTTCTCTTGAAAATAAATATAAAAGAGGTGATATAATTATTGTAAACGATTGGGCTCTTTTGCGATCCAATGTGTTTTTTGATCCCCATAATAAGAAACTGAAGATTAAACTCATAGAAAAGATTCAACGGGATACAGCTATTTCATGGTTTGGTCATTGGGGAAGTGAACATGATATTTACCTGATTTCAGCTTCAGGATTTCAACCTTCAGGTAGAGATGTCTTTATTGATGATAAAGTTTTAAAGATATTAAATCCAAAAGATAGTAGCTTTTATTTCATTGATGGTGCTCCTTGTAATACTTATAGAAATGCTATTAACCTGATTCAAAATAAAATAATATCAGAAATGTCTGTTATTCCGATTGAATCTGCAATAAAAATATGGGGCCTTAAAGCTGGTAAAAATGGTGCTCTAATGATAAATACAAAAAAATAAATTATTCTCAATGATAAAAAACTGGATTCAAGCTTTCAGGCTTCGTACGTTGCCACTTGCATTGTCAAATACGATCATTGGTTCCTGTCTGGCAGCGGCTGATGATAAGTTCCGTTGGTCCATATTCGGGTTAGCGGCTCTGACTACTGTCTTGCTGCAAATCATGTCGAATATGGCCAATGATTATGGTGATTTTGTCAACGGGAAGGATACCGCCGAACGGATTGGTCCCAAGCGCATGGTGCAGTCGGGTGAGATAACTCCGAAGACCATGTTGAGGGGGATAATTATCATTGGGTTGTTGTGTGCCGTGTCGGGTGTCGCGCTGATAGTAATCGGCACGGAAGGTATTCCTGTTACCAATATGCTGCTGTTCGGATTATTAGGACTGGGGGCTATTACAGCTGCTATTAAATATACGGTTGGTAAAAACCCGTATGGCTACCGGGGACTGGGTGATATCTTTGTGTTTATTTTCTTTGGCCTGGTGGGAGTTATCGGTACCTATTTCCTGCATACCCAGGCGTTCCGGTGGGATATCCTGTTTCCTGCTTCAGCTATTGGATTCTTAAGTACAGGTGTACTGAACATGAACAATATGCGCGACTATGAGGCTGATAAAAATGCCGGTAAGAAAACCATTGTAGTGGCTATGGGTGTAAAAAAGGCAGCGTATTACCATTTGTTTTTAGTGGGAGGAGCTGCTTTATTAACTGTGATGTACACCCTATTGAATTACCATTCCGTCTGGCAATGGTTGTTTGTGCTTTCATTTCCTATCTTGTTCCTGAACCTGAAAAAAGTCTTTACCTACAAAAGTGCATTGGAATTGTATCCTGAACTGCCTCGCTTGTCTATGGCAAGTCTGGTGTTTGCATTGACTTTTGGAATAGGATTATTAATCTGATTTCTCCATAATACAAATTAAATTATGAAATTGAGTTTATTTAAAATGATAAGTTTTATTTTGTTCATATTAATTCCTGTATTGTGTTTTCCTCAAAAGAACGATACAATATTTTATGGAAATAATAAAATCAGAAGTATAGAAGTCAAACATAAAAAAGACAAATTGCTAATATCGTTTTTTTCAATTAAAGGAGAAGATTTATTAGTTAAAGAAAATTTTAAATACTCTTATTTTGATTCTATCATGAATAGTACTAAAGTTGTGTTAGTTGAAAATAAATCCATTTCTCAGGAATACTGGATTTCAGGTAATGATACGATTTATGATAAAGCTAAGTTTGATCCTATTGTAGATACCCAGGTGAGAAAGTTTATAAATTACATTTCAAATAAGTTAGTTTATCCAGACTACGCACAATCTAAAGGTATAACAGGGAAAGTTTATGTAAGCTTTATTGTAAATAAATCAGGAGATATTACTCAATTAAAAGCACTTACTAAACTTGGTTATGAACTCGAATATACAGCATTGAATTTAGTGGCAAAATATGGGAAATGGGGCTTTGTGAAATTAAACAAAGAAACAGTAAATTGCTATTTTAAATTGCCTGTTAATTTTGTTTTACAGTAGATGACTGAAAATAATTAAGTATGCTTTTCTCTAAACACACTAAACTTGATCTTCAATTTAAATTCCCCGCCGGTACTTCCCGTGGGGTTTTGTTGCATAAGCCTTCTTCGTTTCTGATCCTGGAGAATGATGGGTTCACGGGTATAGGAGAATGTTCCACCATTCCTGATTTGAGTATTGATCCGGTTGATTCGTATGATGCTAAACTAAATGAGCTTTGCAGGTTGTTGAATGAAGGGGTTGTCCCGGGTACCATTGATTTGGATGAATATCCATCCATTGCATTTGGTCTTGAAACAGCGTTACTGGACCTAGCAGCTCATGGTTCAAAAGACCTTTTCCCTTCTCCTTTTTCAGCAGGTAATGTGGGTATCCCTATAAACGGGCTTATCTGGATGGGTGATAAAGCTTTTATGGAAAAACAGATCTCTGAGAAGATTGTAGCCGGATACCGGTGCATCAAACTGAAAATAGGAACCAATGATTTTGATACCGAGCTGGATATTATTGCTGCTATCCGTAACCGTTTTTCACCTGATGATATAGAAATAAGGCTGGATGCCAATGGCGCTTTTAAAACGCAGGATGCTTTGGAGAAACTTAAAAGGCTTTCAATGTACAGCATTCACTCCATTGAACAACCTATACGGCAACACCAATTGAATGCCATGGCCGAACTGTGTGCCCGATCACCTATACCCATTGTGCTGGATGAAGAACTAATCGGAGTGAATTCAACGGACAAAGAAGCTTTGTTGCAGAAGATAATGCCGGCCTATATCATTTTAAAGCCAAGCCTGCTGGGAGGCTTTAAACAGTCGGAAGAGTGGATAAATCTGGCAAAGAAATACAACATTGGTTGGTGGGCTACTTCCGCACTCGAAGCCAATATCGGGTTGAATGCCATTGCCCAGTGGACGGCTACGCTGGATTCTCCCTTGCCGCAGGGCCTGGGTACCGGACAGTTGTACCACAACAACATTCCGTCACCTTTGGTAATTGAAAAGGCAAACCTGTATTACATGCCTGAAAACAAGTGGGACTTACGCTCAATTTTATCCTGAACTATGAAAAGTATTTTACTCAACGGAATTACCTATAATCGATATAACCTCTATAAATTATTTGTTATCAGCGAATCAAGTGATTCATGGCAAAATGCCATTTATTATTTCCTGAAAAACTGGTACGATGATACTGACTTTATTCTTGCTCATACTTCAGGTTCCACAGGTGAACCAAAAAGTATCCGGTTATCGAAAGAAAGCATGGTAAACTCAGCCCGAATGACGAATAAATTCTTTGGTCTTACGGATAAAAGTACCGCCTTGCTCTGTCTCCCTGCCAGCTATATTGCCGGCAAAATGATGCTCGTACGGGCGATTGTGGGTGGATTCAACCTTCTGGAGGCAATACCTTCTGCAAATCCATTTAAAACGACGCATACGCCTATTGATTTCACAGCCATTACCCCGTATCAGTTGTTTCATGCAGCCGAAAGCCTGCAAAAGATACCTGTTGGTAAAATTATAGTGGGAGGGGGGCCGGTAAATAGTAAACTGGAAAAGATTGCTGAAACTATTCCTGCTGAATTGTATGAGACATACGGCATGACTGAGACCTGCTCGCACATAGCCTTGCGCCGTTTTAACGGGCCTGACATATCGGATTATTTTACAGTTCTTGATGGGGTGACCATTCGTCTTGATGAACGTGATTGTCTGGCCATCAGGGCTCCTCACTTGTTGAAAGAAGAAATACAAACCAATGATATGGTGGAACTGATAGGCACCCGTTCATTTCGTTGGCTGGGTCGGGCCGATTCTACCATTAATTCGGGTGGTATAAAGATTCATCCAGAACAACTTGAAAAGAAACTGGAGGGTCTTATTCCTTTTGCTTATTTTATATCTTCCGTTCCGGATGATGTGTTGGAAAACAAATTGGTGCTGGTCATTGAATCGGATACTTATACTTCTGAGCAGGAAAAGGAACTAACATCCAGAATGGAGCAACTGCTCACGAAATATGAAATGCCGAAACAGTTTATTTACATACCGTCCTTTATATACTCCGAAAGCAATAAGATGCTCCGAACAGAAACACTGGCTAATGCATTAAAATAATAATTGTCCACAGATTACACTAATTTACACAGAAAAGAAATCAGTGTAAATTAGTGTAATCAGTGGACAATTTCTTTATCTTAATCTGTGGAAATCTTTCTTCAATATGTGTAAATCATTTAGATGCAGATAATTTGAAATCAATGCTGAAGCTTTTTCGTTCAATGGAGAAGTCACCACGTCCCTGCATTCCTCCCTGCATTTGGTTTTGACCCTCTTGTCCGGGCATTTCTCCCATTTCACTGCCGCCAATTCCACCACCATTCATTTCTTCACCACCCATGCCGCCACCCATACCGCGACCCATGCCTCTGCCGCCCCCGCCCGGCATTCCTTTATTGCCTCTGCGTCCGCTCATTTTCTTTATGTCTTTTGAGGATAGTTCATTGATCGATACCTGCAGCTGAACCGGTGTGCTGCCTACAATCTCCATCGTATATCCATTGCCGTATATTTCACGAAGTGGTATGCGTATCTCGTAAGTAGCCAGTTCCCGGTTTAATTTGCTTCGTGCAAAACAAATGCTCTTTTCGTCAGTATTTTCTGATGTTATTTTTCCTTTTGAAAACTGAAATCCGTCCAGTATGGCCGTATCTTTCGGTATAACATTGTCAATTGTTGTTGTTTTATAAGTCAGTTTATCCGTTTTTGAGTCCGGGTTAATGATCATGGGAGGCATTTCCCCTTTTTTCAATGCAGGAAAATTAATCCCGACTTTAATAGGAGGTGAAGTCTTTACTTTCAGTTTTACATTAAAACCTGCCGTCAGAAGTTGCAGCTGGGAGGTACGGTCGGCAGCTTTCAGGATAATGTACAGATTTTTGTCATCATTTCTGAATTCATACTTCATATTCGATTCGGCATTAAAAAAGCGTGGCAGTGTTCCCCAGTCGGCACCATCCCCGTCAATTACAATGGGCTGAGCCTGCCATTTTGAAGTGCTTACCTGAGCCATTACGCCAGTAAATAAACTCAAAACTGTAAATAAAGTAAATTGAACCAGTCTTTTCATGTTCGTTTAATAAATAATTGGGTGATTTATTGGTAATAAGAGTATTTTTATATATAGAAATGAACGTTGAGTCAACTATATTCGTTAACTTTGCCACAAATGTACTTGACTTTTTCGTAGCATCTTGCAACTGATAATTATTTTATAAAAAATTATCGTATTTCTGCCCACATTTATTTTTCTATACATAATCAAAAACTTATGAGACAATTACCTCCCCAATCAAATCCTTCCTATGGTTTCGCCAGTACCCCGTTTGGAGAGTGTTGTATTGCGTTCTCAAATGACGGAATCTGTGCCCTTACCTTCCCTGAAACCCACGAAAGTGCATACACCGACCTGGATAACCGTTTTCCTGATGTCGATTTTAAACTCAACGAAGATAAAGCTGACCGCCTGGTACGCCAGATCTTCGAGAAAGGGTCGAGCCCTGTCCTGAACCTGATTGGTACTGAATTTCAACTTTCCATCTGGGATGCCCTCAAACGCGTTCCTGCTGGAAAAACCACCACGTATGCCGAGATAGCCGAAGTGATCGGTCGTCCTAAAGCGGTTCGTGCAGTGGGTACTGCCATTGGTGCCAACCCCATTGCCTACATCATCCCCTGCCACCGGGTAATCCGTACTGACGGTACCCTGGGCGGTTTTCGCTGGGGACTGGAATGCAAAAGGAAGATGCTTGACTACGAAAAAAAATAACCTTCCGATCATTTCCCTTTCTCCCCATTCCGCAAGGTACTATAGCACCGGTTGATGCTCACTGCTGTCTGATTATGTCAATTCGATCCGGGATAATCCTTTCTTTTTGTACTCCCAGATATCCCTTGAATGACCCGGAATAAAGCCATATAAACTATTGGATCTTCCATTTTTGTGACTATATGCTTCCTGTCAAACTTCCTATGCTGAGTCTTTTACCATTTTATGAGCTCCCCAACGTAGTGTCTTTACAAAGGACCTGTGGCTTAATTCTTCGATTTTAAATTATTTCTCATTAAATTCCATCTTTCCCTATTTATCCAAAGTCAGGATATAAGAATCGAAAATCCAACACTGAAGGCGCTTTATATCCCTTTTACATCTATCCATCACCTCTTTTACCTTATCCCAACTATAACCCACATCTGAGCCACATCTAAGTCGTACATAACTCATATCATTAAAGACCTGGGAAATATACGACTTATATGCGACTCAAATGTGGCAACAGGTAAAACAGATGGTGGAGAGATGATGGAGAGGTGTAAAATAAATGCTTGACCTTCCGAATATGTCTATCATTAAATAAGGAAATTGGATTGCTTGTAGCTGGAAAGCTAAAGGGATGTATTCAAAGCCTTCTGTATAATAAATTCCAACGCAAGGCATGTATATTTGTACAATTAATAAAATTTTTAAATATCCGGTGGGTTAAGGGAAGCTGCTGTATAAAACGTAGCGCAAATGTTTGATACATATTGATTAATTGATTAAATGAATAACTAATTAATTCTCAGTATTTTCATGTGGTAGCATTCGAAAAATAAGTGGTAGCATTTGCAGAAGCTATTTTTCCATAATTTAATCGCCAATCTATTTTGTCATTATGACATTGACAATAATATGTTGGTCTACAGATTCAATTAAATTATACTGATTATCTGACATTTGACTATTTAAATGACGGTCGGATGGTTGAAATACGGGCATAAAAAAAGAGACCCGTATAGGTCTCTTTTTTGTACTTTGCGGAGAGGAAGGTAAGTGAACCTTTTCTCTTTTATCCTTACTTATCAATACGTTATCCTTGCTTTAAAATTTGTAGTTACGATTTAGTCCCAGATTTTTTGACTGCCTTTGACTTCGCTTTGTCGTGCAATTATTTCGTATTCAAAATTACACAATATATAGCTATAATGCAAGGATAATCTAGTTTATTTATCATATTACTAATTATTTACAAATTCAGACTTCAACTACCTATTGCTGATAATAAGCAATTTATCGCATCTTGCAAAATAAGTTTCCATATCTATGCATGTTTGCCAATATTCATAGTGCTGATATTTAGAATATATAGCTTTTAAAAATTCGTTAATGTAGTTTATCCACCGTCCATATTAGAAAAAAGTTTACCTATTTTTTGACTTCAAGAAATATATTTTAAAAATAAGGCATATTGTTTTGGACTTCATTTCAAGTTCAATATAATTTATAAACCCAGATTTTTTTTAATGTTGGAAAGTAGGAAATAATTTTTTCATTATCCGTATCCTAAAAAAATAATAATTATTTCCAATAAATTATTCTTACTTTTCAACATTATTAATCCCAACCATAACGCCTTTTTTGAGTCGATTTCGGGACTAGAAGTGTCAGATTCAAAAATATGTTAGTACTGCTTTCCCATATGGAAAATATATTGTTACATTTATAATACTATCAAAAAGAAAGCAGGCATAAAAGTCATATGAGTTTTATAGGGCATTATTCTCGCGTTACCTTTAACTGATGGAAAATGAAAAATAATTAATAAAATGAAAACTCTTAATTAAAAAATAAAAACATTCTCAATTGTTTGTATTTTTTCAAAATATGCCAATTTTATGCCAATTTTTGAACATTACTCATCATTTATTTTGGTTTCTTTGCGACATTAAATATCACAATAAATTTATTAATAATAAATCTAATTTTTATGAGAAAACTACTCTGCACATTTCTACTGGCAATCCTATGCGCTTGTTATGCGAATGCTCAGACCACAATCACTGGTGTTGTAAAAGACGATACAGGTGAATTGCTTCCCGGAGCATCAGTAATTATTAAGGGAACGAAAGTTGCCACAATTACCGATATGAATGGAAAATTCAGTTTAAGTGTTACAAATCCAGCCACAGCTGTTCTTAAAGTGTCATACATTGGTATGAATAATTTTGAACTACCATTGAAAGGAAAAACTTCTGGGATACAAATTCAACTGGAGCCAAATGTTAACCAATTAGACGAAGTGGTTGCTGTTGGTTATGGTACTATGAAAAAAAAGAATTTAACCGGCGCTGTGTCCTCCATTAGTGAAAAAGAATTGAAAGACATTCCTGTGAACTCCATTACCCAGGCACTTGAAGGCCGCATGGCTGGTGTGAACATTACCACAACAGAAGGTTCGCCGGATGCTGAGATTATGATTCGTGTACGTGGTGGCGGTTCTATTACCCAAGACAATTCTCCGTTATATGTGGTTGATGGATTTGTAGTAAAAAGCATATCCGATATTGCGCCTACTGATATTGCCTCAATCGATGTCTTGAAAGATGCTGCGTCTACAGCAATTTATGGAGCCCAGGGGGCTAATGGGGTAATAGTTGTTACCACAAAGACAGCAAAGGAAGGAAAAACTACAGTAAGTCTGAATTCTTATGTTGGGTTCAAAAAAACAACAAAGAATATAAAAGTACTCAGTCCTTATGAGTATGTATATTATCAGTACGAATTAGATCAAAGCACTAGCTTTCAGAATTATTACGGACGTTTTCAGGATTTAGACATTTATAAATCCGACCCTGGTTTAAACTGGCAAAATCAGGTATTTGGGAATACAGGCGTACAGCAAAATTACAACCTAAGTTTGATGGGTGGCAATAAAGATACTAAATACAACCTGAGTCTCACCCAGACGGACGACAAATATACAATGCTTAATTCCGGATTTAAACGGAGCAACGTAAATTTTAAAGTCCAAACTAAGCTGAACAATAGTTTTGATTTTGTATTTAACACCCGCTTATCATATTCAACTACTGATGGACCAAGTGTTTCCGCCACAGACTTCACGGATCTATCAAGCATTTCTAACCAGACGAAACTAAGAAACGTTGTAAAATACACGCCAACCCATGGCATCAAACCTTTTGACCAGACCGTTCAAGACGAGATTGACCAGACTTCTGCCGAGGCTAACAATGCGTTGTTGGATCCTGTTAAATCCATTCAAAATGAATATAGAAAGCAATATAAGTTTAACAATCTCTATAATGCTGTTGTAAATTGGAATATAATAAGTGGATTACGATTTTCCTCGAATATGAATTATAGTTTCATTAACAACAATACAGACAATGTTTATTCTAATGGTACCGGGGTTTCGAGACTAAATGGCAACCAGCCGGTTTATCTGCATTTCACAGAAGCAGGAAATACTTGGGGAATATCAAATACTTTGACTTATGATTTCAAATTAAGCAAAGAACATCGGATAAATGCTCTTGTTGGGCAAGAGGTTACTAATTTTCAAACAAACATAACTTCAACATTAGCAAAATTCTACCCAATAACATTGACTACTCAGGAAGTGTTGGCCGCCCCTAACCTTGGTACTCCTCAACCCATAACGGGAATAATTGGTGAGCCAACAAGAATTTCATCTTATTTTGGTCGAATCAATTATTCATTAAAAGACAGATATTTACTTACACTAACAGCTAGAGAAGATGGATCCAGTGTTTTTGCACCTAAACATCAATGGGGATTTTTCCCTGGTGCTTCAGCAGCCTGGAGAGTTTCCGAAGAACCATTTATGGAGTCACAAAAAAACTGGTTGTCAAACCTAAAGCTACGTTTAAGTTATGGCGAAGTGGGGAACAACCGTGTTGGTTCTTATTGGCGACAAGATTATAGTTTTGCTGATTTAACGAATACAAAAACCTATTATCCAAATGAAACAACAGCAAACGCGTTAGTGCCAAGTTCTACACTGCTTAACCCTGATTTGACATGGGAAACCACCACTACTCAAAACTTAGGATTGGATTTTGGTTTGTTAAATAATCGACTTTCAGGAACAGTGGAAATGTACTGGAATAAAACCAGAGATTTGATAGTGGGTGTTAAACTACCGACAGCTTCGGGTTATGATCAACAATATCAGAACATTGGACAAACTTCGAACAAAGGGATTGAACTTTCGCTGAATGCATACATTATACAAAAGAAAGATTTCACACTGTCGGCCAATTTTAATATTGCATTCAACAAAAATAATATTGATAAATTCACTGATGGAGCAAATGATTACAAACTTTATGGATCCGGTTGGAATGGAAGTGCTTCACCTCAGTATGATTATCTTGTTAAACAAGGAGGTCCGATAGGTGAAATGTATGGCTATGTTACCGATGGTTTTTATAGTTTTAATGATTTTAACTGGAATGCAACAAATAAAACATGGACAATAAAAGATGGTGTAGCCAGTGATAAAGACCTTATTAGTGCAGGTAGTTACTTTGGACCAGGAGCATTGAAACTGAAAGATATTTCGGGACCTAACGGTGTGCCAGATGGTAAAATTACAGAAAACGATCGCTCAGTAATTGGACATGCACAGCCTATACATACCGGCGGATTTGGTTTGAACAGCACATTTAAAGGTTTTGATGCGTCTGTATTCTTTAACTGGTCGTACGGCAACGACATTTATAACGCAAACAAGCTGGACAACACTGCTGATCTTCTTTCGCGAAAATATCAGAATTTAAGTTCAGAAATGAGCCTTGCAAACCGATTCACAACCATTGATCCGGTAACTGGATATAATGTTTTTTACGGTACATATGGAGACCCAACTAGGCTACAAGAGTTAAATAAGAATGCTACTATCTGGAGTCCGATTATGACTACCACTGTATTCCATTCATGGGCAGTTGAAGATGGTTCGTTTCTTCGTTTGAGTAATGTGACACTTGGGTACACTTTGCCAAATAAACTTTCAAAAAAACTTCATATGCAAAGTTTCCGTGTTTATGCTTCAGGATATAATCTTTATTGCCTTACAAAGTATTCCGGACCAGATCCTGAGGTAAGCACACGCAGGGATACTCCACTCACTCCTGGTGTAGATTTCTCAGCTTATCCGAAGGCAAGTTCATTTGTAGCAGGTATCAATGTAACATTTTAATAATTGCAAATATGAAAAAAATAAAATATATAATAATTCTATTAACAGCATTTAGTATTGCTGCCTGTTCCGATTTTTTGGACACATCTACTCCGTCTAAGTTGGTAGGTCCAACAGTTTATTCATCCGTATTTTACACCCAAAATGAAGTAATGGGCATTTATAGCCTTATAGCTAATGACAACCTGTATGCAAAAAGCGTATCGTTACTCTGGAGCACAAATACAGATATAGAATTTGCAGGGGCAGACACTACAACCATTACACAGAACACAAACCGGGGTTCCTCCAACTACTACGGAACATCTGCAAACCCTGTACTTCCCTGGACCAACATTTACAAAATGATAGAACGGGCAAATCTATGTGTTGAGGGTATAAATAATAGTCCTCTACTGTCCCAGAAAGATTCCACCACGATGAAAATACTTCTTGGTGAAGCACTTACAATGCGAGCAATGGGTTATTATGAACTCGTAAAACACTGGGGAGACGTACCTTTCAAAGAAGAACCAACTTTTCCCGATTTATCAAACGTATATCTGGGTAAAACAAACCGTGATACCATTTATAACAATATGATTAAAGATTTATTGGTTGCCGAAAAATCTGTACCTTGGATAGGCCAATTATCTTACACCAGCGAAAGAATTACAAAAGGATTTATAAAAGGTTTAATTGCCCGTATCTGTTTGTCAGCCGGTGGTTATTCGTTGCGCGACAAAACGGGTTACCCTATGGAACGTGTTGCTAACTGGAGAGATTATTACGTAGTTGCGAACCAGAAATGTAAAGAAATAATTGACAATGGCACACATAAGTTGAATCCATCCTACCTGAGTGTTTGGAAAAACATAAATGCGCTGACCATAGACCAGATTTACAATGAAAACATGTTTGAGGTAGCCCTAGGATTGGGTCAGAATGGCGAAATGGGCTATACTACAGGGGTTCGATTTTATAAAAATACAAAATATGGTTTAGGAAACAATGCAAATACGGTGAATACCAGCGCATACTACTTCTATTCGTTCGACAAAAACGACCTCCGCCGTGACGTAACAGTTGCCAAAGAAACCTATGGTAAAACAGGATTACCGAAAGAAGATTTCACAGCAAATCCCATATCATACAACATTGGCAAATGGGATCAACGCTGGATGAGTAGTAGCTGGTTGGCAATCAATATGGCTGCTGCCGGAAAGTTTGGTTATGGTATCAATTGGGTAGTAATGCGATTTTCAGATGTACTTCTAATGTATGCCGAATCTGAAAATGAATTGAATAGCGGACCTACCGATGCAGCAAAAAATGCCTTAAAGCAAGTTCGCAGACGCGCTTTCGCGACAACCGATTATTCTGCAAAAGTGGATAATTACGTAAATGCATTGGGTGATCACGACTCGTTTTTTAATGCTATCACCAATGAACGGGCATGGGAATTCGGCGGAGAAGGAATTCGAAAATGGGATCTAGTACGTTGGAATAAGCTAGAAACTAAAATAGAGGAACAACGTCAAAAATTTCAAGCTATGTTGAATGGTGAAGCTGTAACTATTTTTGGAAATAGTTATTCATCACTTCCTACAAACATCTACTGGAAATATGCGGTAGACAATGAAAATATTGACTGGGCTAATGTGAATTATTATGAGCAAAAAAGCGATTTGGATTTATTGAGTACTACTCAACTTAAAGCATTGGGATATACAAAAGTTGCGTGGTTGGCTGGGTTTTCAACAGCTAATAAAAACGTTTATAATGGAACTTTAAGACTATTCAGTTCAGGACTCCAAAAGAGATATAATGGTGTCTGTGATAACCGTTACTTATTCCCCATTTACAGCACAGCAATTTCCGATTCAAACGGAGCACTCAAAAATTCATATGGTTTTTAATTATAAATACTAAGAAAAATGAAATCAAAAACATTAAAATACATTTCGACTGCTATATTCTCAGTTTTACTTGCATTGAATTTCAGTTCGTGCAATAATTCAGATTTTCCAGTGGATATAAATTATTACCGGCTTTTTTCGCCGGTTACATTCACTACCGAAACAGTTACTGCTACCAATGCACAATTAACTTTTTCAAAGGTAACAAATGCTGATAAATACATCATTGAACTTAGTGAGAATGATAGTCTCCACTTTAATAGCATTACCCGAACTGTACAAATTTCTGAAGACACATTAACTCTTAATACTGGGACTACTAATGTGTATACAGTACTTGTTGGAAACCTGAAAGGTGGTATTCGTTATTCTGCCCGCATAAAATCTGCAACCAACAATGGCACTATTCCTGAATCAAAATATGACATGGTGACTTTTATCACTAAAACAGAGCAGATTTTAATTGCTCCACTACCATCTGAAATATCAAATACATCGGTTATACTTCATTGGGATGCTACCGGAGCAAATGTAACTCACATTGTACTAATATCATCAACCGATGGTAGTTCTCAGACTTTTAATCTTACCGATGTTGACAAGGCGGCTTCGCTAAAATTGATTGAGGGTTTATCCAGCTTAACAACCTACACAGCTAGAATTTACAATACCGACAATAAAAGAGGCGAAATTACTTTCAGCACCAATTGATTTGTCCATAGACCTGGTAATTTGTAATTTAAAAAGAATATACAGTTGATTTATTAATTAAACATAGATAGTAACTTTTTAAAAAAAACAATAAAATTGTTTAAAACTAAAATCAAAGAGGCACTATTGCTTAGTACAAAAGTGCCTCTTAAAAAAAACAACTATTATTTATTTCATTGAAAAACAATATAGTTAAAAGCAACAATATAGACGCATAACCTACAAAAAGTATTGATATTATACCAATTTATGATCACTTACAAAAATTACATATCCTATTTTTGCAGTAAATCTTCTAATTTAATTCATCATGAAAAAACTAATTACTTTTCTTTTGGTGTTGTTTTTTATAGAGACAAAACTTCTAGCTGCGCCCTATACGATAAATGAAGCATCTGGAAGAACACAGCAAAATTTTATTGACGATATTGCCGTCGCTAAGACAGCCGGACACACCGATCTAATTATTCAATTGGACAATGGAGGTATCTATGGAGCTTCTGGTGTGGGTCTAACAATTACAGTACCAACCGGAGTTACGAGCCTAAAGTTTTATGCACCATCGGGTACTCAGCCTACTTTTTATACATCCGGCTTAGTTACTCTTGCAGATGCCGGAGTTATGACTAGAATTACGCTTGATGGTGTAAAATTCGTCAGTGTCGGAACATCTAAATCTTTAATCTCGTGCAGTTCGACAGTTTATCCGCTAGGTTTTACAATTCAAAATTGTTATGTACAAGCATTTCGTTATGTTGTGTATGGAACCAATTCAACTTCTTGCTCTGCTACAATAACAAACGGTATTACTATCAATAATAATATATTTAACGGTATTTATCAGATTTTGGCTGGATTTGCAGCTACCGCTATCATAAACTCCCAGACTTATAGCAACAATACATTATTAGATACAAATACCGGAGCGGTGATTGATTACAGAACCGCCCTTAATTCAGGAATGAACTTCACTTTCTCAAACAATACAGTCTATAGCGCTAACACTACAAATTTTGGTACAGCAGGCTTAATTCGCTTAGCTGCTAATCCTTCCTCGGGAAACTACACTATCATCAACAATATTATTGCAAGCGGTTCTGCTCAAACGTATGCGTCAGGTAATTACCGAGCTTATGCTAATTTAAATTTTGGAACAAGTTATACTACAAATAATATAACTTATAATGCTACTAATGCTTATTACTTCACGAATATTCAATCATATACTAGTGCCATAGGAACGTTGTTTCCCAATTACGCTACCTACGACCTTACAATTGGTGACGCAACTTTTGTCGGAAAATCCAGCTGTGGTGACCCACGTTGGTATTATCCGCTAACGGTTACACCAAACGTTACCACTTTGTCGGGTTTCAGCTATAATGAAGGTTCTGGCCCATCCGCTTCCCAATCGTTTACAGTAAGTGCGGTTGCTCTTCGTACTGCCATTACACTTACAGCACCTGCCGATTACGAAATTTCTACCAATAATTCGACCTTCTCCGGATCGATATCCATCGGAACAGCGGGTAGCGATCTGTCTGCTACACTTGTTTATGTACGTTTGAAAGCAGGATTGGCTTTTGCGGCTTACAACAACGAGCTGATTACGACAGCAACGACCGGTATGTCAAACCAAACAGTTAGCTGTTCGGGGAATGTTTTAAGTGGAAGAACTGTATTGGGCACGCCTGTTGGCTTGAGCGTATCGGGTATTACGGGCAGTGGATTTACAGCAAGTTGGAACGCTGTAGCAAATGCATCGAGCTATAAGTTGAATGTGTATCAAGGTGTTTCTACCATTACTACTGTAAGCGGCATTTCGGGAACAACTACGGATATCAACGGTTTAACAGCAGGTAATTCATACACGTATAAAGTTATGGCAATGGGCGATGGTGTCTCTTACGATAATTCCCTTGAATCGTTAGCCTCAGCTTCTGTCCGATTATCAGGCTCTTATTCAACCGATTTCTTCAAAACAAAAGCAGGCGGCAACTATAGTGATTTGTCTATCTGGCAATCGTCTCCTGACGGGAGTTCAACCTGGGAAGATGCTACTCTTATCCCCGATGTGAATTCGACTTCTGTAAATGTTCTTCATAATGTAGCTTATTCAGGATCTCCCGCCATTGTTGGAAATGTAATTATTAACACTGGTGTAACTTTGACCAATACAGCGACGGCAATTGCTGTTGCGGCAGGCAAAACACTAACAATTGTCAGTGGGGCAACATTGGACAACCAAATGGACAATGCAACCTTTTCTGCCGGAAGTGGAGTTATTCAGATAAATGGAACGTATAAAGTGTCTTCCTACACAGGAACTTCGCAGCTTACATTCAGCAATGTAATTTTTGCTTCAGGATCAACCCTCTATATTGGTTGTACTGGAGCACCTCGTCTTCCAGCTTCTAGTAGCGGTAATGTCGTATGGGCATCGGCTGCAGGCGGATCGTTCTTAAATTCAAACCCGACAACCATTGCCGGAAATTTGACCTTAACAAATGCATTGGCAAATGCATTGAATAATGGAGCTGGAAATTCAGTGAGAGCATTGACGATTGGTGGCGATTTAACAATAAATGGTGGTGTATACAATCCTCAGGGAGGTAGTGGAACAGGAACGCAAGCAGTGGCTGTAAATGGTAATGTGTATTTGTCAGGAAGAGGAAAGTTTTATGCGGTAAATCCTTTAACCACAGGTTTGGGCACAATCTCTATCAATGGGAATATATATATTCAAAGTCCAATCGATGTAGTATTAGGAGCAGGTAACACAACAGGTATTTTAAGTCTTGCCGGCACCTCACAACAAGCCATTTCTGCGGATGCTTCGAGTGGTTATACCGTCGATGGTTTAACATTTGCTAATTCAACCGGAGTAACTGTTACCAGTCATCTAACGATATCTAATTTATCAAATAATTCAGGTTCAATACTAAATGTAAGCCCTGGAAAGCAATTAACAGTAAATACATCGTTTACAAACAATGGTACTTTGAACTTATTGTCTGATATTTCAGGTACTGCCACTATATTAACCCCTGCGACCATAGGTGGAACGGGAACAGCATCAGTTCAACAATTCCTTACTAACGGTCGCAACTGGTACATATCATCTCCATTGAGTATTGCAACTGCTCCTGCTGGTTATATTTATTATAGGTATGATGAGCCAGGCAATAATGCTCATACACCTATAACATTGCCTGAAACAGCATACTGGGAAAGTATAAGTACAGGAGTAGCATTATCACCTGCAGTTGGTTATATTGCTCAAGCGTCTGCACCATCAACCCTCACATTTACTGGAGGATCATTAAATACCGGTGACATTACAACAGGCATGACCAGTGGAGTACCTGCATTAACATGCACTCCTGAAGCAGGCCAATACCAGGGGTATAATCTGATTGGAAATCCATATCCTTCGTACCTGAATGCAATGATTGCTGTCAATACTGCAGGTGCGGCAATTGATCCAACGATTTGGTACAGGACTCAGTCGAATGAAACAACTCCAACTTATTATTTTGAAACAGTAAATACTACATCAGGCATAGGTACTGATAATGCAGGGACAGGAACTGTTACTGGTTATATCCCACCAATGCAGGCTTTTTGGGTGCATGCAACTTCTTCACCAGCATCATTAACATTCAGCAACAGCATGCGTTCACATAGTAAAACTGCCATTGAAACCGGAACTTCGGCAACTACCTTATTGAAAGCTCCTTCAGTCCAAAATACAGTTCAACAAATATTACGACTGCAAGTTTCTAATGGAACAAATAGCGATGAAGCTATTGTCTATTTCAACCCTAATGCTTCGAATGGATTAGAAAATTATGATTCACAAAAAATATCGAACAATGATCCGGCTATTCCTGAAATTTATACTAATATTGGAGGAAAAAAACTGGTTATCAATGGATTGAACAGCGTTATATTGAATAACGATATACCCTTAGGATTCACCACCCGACAATCAAATTCGTTTTCAATAAAAGCTACTGAAATCATAAACATCAATTCGAACACTAAAGTATATCTGAAGGATAATTTGTCTAGTACCGAAATAGACCTCACTGACGGTACTGCTTATTCTTTTATATCGGATATTACAACCACTTCCGACCGTTTCGCAATAGTATTCAAAACGGCAGGAGTAGCCACCAACTTAAATAGTACAGGTGGTAATCAGGCTGTTTTTGTTTACAAAAATGCCAATAATCAAATCACGGTTAATTGCAAAGGAGATATAATTGACAATACATTCATATCCATTTATAATATCCTGGGTAAAAAATTAGAGCATAAAAAGATTACAAGTGCCATAACTGTTGTTGGCAGGACTTTCAGTTCGGGAGTATATTTGGTAACCGTAAACAATTGTGGAAAGACGACAACTCAAAAAGTAATACTTAATTAATTCATTATACCAAATCCGCAAAATCGGGTTGGGAATTATGAAAAGTATATTAATACTAATTTAACAAGTTTTTGAAGATAATATCATATGAAAACACAAATAGAAAATAAAATAAAAAGGATATATTTTGTGCCTCTAATTGAGCGGATTAAGTTGGATAATGAAATTTCTTTAGAACTCCAGTCCACTCCTCCTTTCGGACCGGAAGAAAGTATAACCAAATCACCGGAATATTTCAATAGTGATCCGTTTAAAAACGATGTCGGATAAATAAAATGAAGGAAGGAAAAATATCTATGCATAAACTTACTCCATTATTATTATTATTATTATTTTAAAACACTATAATATAAGCCAATATAAGCATAAATTGTCTATATTCGATAATCCGACTTTGTCAGAAATTGTATTTATGGATAATCTCTGCCTACAAACATATCTTTTGGAATAAATACGAATAATATACCAAATAATGTACAAAACATTTTGAAGTATTCTGTAATTTTGAAATTAGAAAATTTATCAGAATTCTCTTTGATTATTAAAATTTACTAGTGAATAAAAAAGCGTCGAAAAAAACAATGAAAAGAATGAAAGTATTACAAATAATTAGTTTAGCTTTATTTCTGGCATCATGTCCAAAAATTGAAGCAGCCGAAAAGATTCAGGAATTTAAGCTTTCCGATGTAAAAATACTAGACGGTCCATTTTTGAATGCCCAGCAGGTCGATATGGAATATATTCTTGCATTGGATCCTGACAGATTGTTAGCCCCTTTTTTAAAAGACGCAGGAATTAAAACCTTGAAAGATAACTATCCAAACTGGGAAAGTTCGGGTTTAGACGGTCATACAGGAGGACATTATCTTTCTGCTATGTCGTTAATGTATGCCTCAACAGGCAATAAAGAATTGTTAAGACGTATAAATTATATGGTAGACTGGCTCGATAAGTGCCAGCAAAAAAATGGTAACGGCTATGTGGGCGGAATTCCGAATGGATATTCCATGTGGGCTGAAATTGCGTCGGGTAAAACAGCGGCTGTAAAAACCCGTTGGGTGCCGTTATATAATATCCATAAATTGTATGCAGGTTTGCTTGATGTTTACAAACACACCAATAACAAAAAAGCTCTTGATATTGTAGTCAAACTTTCGGATTGGTTTTACTATCTAACTAAAAACCTTACAGACCAGCAAATTCAGCAAATTCTGAATGCTGAGCATGGAGGCATTAACGAGTCTTTTGCTCAGGTGGCGGCAATTACAGGGGATAAAAAGTACCTCAATTTAGCCATAAGAGTTTCGCATAGAGCTCTGTTGGATCCATTGATACAGCAAAAAGTCAAGTTGGACGGTTTGCATGCCAATACACAAATACCAAAAGTTATCGGTTTTAAAACTATTGCCAATGCAACCGGCAATGCTGCATGGGATTCGGCCGCGGTATATTTCTGGAATACGGTAATAGACAAATGGTCAGTTTCAATAGGTGGCAACAGTGTGCGTGAGCATTTTAATCCTTCTGACGATTTTTCATCAATGGTAGAGACTAACGAAGGCCCTGAAACTTGCAATACCTACAATATGCTCAAATTAACTGAGTTGTTGTACAAAGCCAATCCCGATACTAAATACATGGATTATTACGAAAGAGCCTTGTACAACCATATACTTTCATCGGAAAACCCTACAAAAGGTGGTTTTGTTTATTTCACCCAAATGCGTCCACGTCACTATCGCGTATATTCCCAACCACAGGAAACTTTTTGGTGCTGCGTGGGAACCGGTATGGAAAACCATGCCAAATATGGTGAAATAATTTATGCACATGATGATAATAGTCTTTATGTGAACCTATTCATAGCTTCAGAACTTAACTGGAAAGAAAAAGGATTGAAATTAACTCAGGAAACCAAGTTCCCTTATAAGAATTTTACTACACTAAAGCTGCAACTATTAAAACCGACGCAATTGGTTTTGAAAATCAGAAAACCGGTTTGGGCAAACGAGAAAGAACTAAAAATTTCAGTAAATGGAAAATGTAACAACGATTTTAAAATTGAGGAAAATTATATCGTCATGTTGCGTTCATGGAATAATGATGATGAAATAAAGGTTGAAATGCCCATGCATGTTGGGGTAGAATACCTGCCAGACAGTTCTTCATGGGCTTCTATCAAATACGGACCAATTGTGCTTGCAGCAATAACCGATTCGACACATCTTGATGGTTTATTTGCAGATAATAGCCGTTGGGGACATGTGGCCAGCGGACCATATTATGCCATCAACGAAGCTCCGAGTATTATTACGGACCAAAAAGATTTTTCATCTAAAATAAAACCGGTTGACATTGAGCATCTTACTTTCAGTATGCCCGATTTAGTCTACCCACAGAAGGACAAGGATTTGATTTTAAGACCTTTCTTTGAAATACATGAAGCTCGGTACGAAATATATTGGCCAGTTTCCACCCCAAAAGAGTTTGAAGCAAAAAAACAAGCCATGACCGAAAAGGAGGCTACCAAATTGGCACTTGAAAAAAGGACAATCGACCAAATTGCACCTGGTGAACAACAACCGGAAACTGACCATAATTTTAAAGGAGAAAAAACGAAGTCAGGAATAAATAATAGCATGCATTGGCGTGATTCAGGCGGATGGTTTGGTTATGATTTGTTCGACAAACAAAAAGCGGCAACAACTCTTCAAATAATCTATTTCGGATTAGACCGGAAACGAACTTTTGATATTTTTATTAACGATACAAAAATTGAAACTATAACATTGAATGGCGATAAAGGTGATACTTTCTTCACTGCCGATTATGCAATTCCCGATGAAATAAGGGAATCAAACAATGGCGTTTTGAAATTGAAATTTGTAGCGGCACCAAAATCCAAAGCTGGTGGAATTTATTATATAAGGCTTTTGAAATAAGAGTTCTACAATTGTATTCTTTAAAATTTCTTGAAGTATGTATGTCTATAAAAAACATATAAATGAAAACATTTTATTGTAACTGCATTAAACCTTTCTTTTTTGTATTCGGCGTTAGCTTTTGTTTATTTGCAAATGCTAATACTCTTCCTACAATTCCAAGTGCAACATTTAACGTAACAAACTACGGAGCAAGCACTCCGTTAGTTGACAACGCTTCTGCCATTCAGCAAGCAATCAATGCTTGTAATACAGCTGGCGGCGGTCATGTAATTGTACCTGCCGGGCTATTCATGTGCGGCCCTCTTACCATGAAAAGCAATGTTGACTTACAAATTTCCAGCGGAGCTATATTGCGCTTGTTGCAGTATGGCACAGGTAATGGCACGGTTGCCGGTTCTTATCCAAACACAGGGACAACAGATGCTTATGCTGATTTTATTTATGCAAAAAAACTAACAAATATTGAGATAACCGGTAGCGGACTTATTGATGGACAGGGTAATGACTGGTGGAGGGCTTTTGAAGTTAATGCTGCTATTGGACGTCCTACCTTAATTGCAATAGAAGGTTGTACAAACGTGGCTGTTCTCGGAATTTCATTGCAAAATTCACCATGCACCCATGTCGGCATTGGCAAAGGATGCGATAACGTCACTATCAAAAGTTTGACGATAACTGCACCACCATCGCCAACCTCTCATAACACAGATGGAGTAGATACATGGAGCAAAAATATTGAAATTTCAAATTGTAATATTTCAACTGGCGACGACAATATAGCCATGGATGACCAAAGCGATAATGTTTCTGTAAAACATTGTACTTTTGGCGATGGACACGGTTGCTCAATTGGAAGTTACACGGAATACATAAACAACATTTTAGTTGACAGTTGCTCATTTACTAAAACCTCGGCCGGTATTCGGTTTAAAACAGCTCGGGGAAGAGGGGGAGTGGAACAAAATATCACGTATTCAAACATCACTATGTCTGGAGTTACAAATCCTATCTGGATTACAAGCTATTACCCAAAACTACCTTCATCACCTACGGCAGATATAGCTCAGGCTGTTACAAGTACTACTCCTGCATGGCAACACATTAAAATCAAAAACGTAACTGCAACCGGGGCAAGTAACGCAGGTATCTTATGGGGACTACCAGAAAAATCAATTTCAGATGTGGTACTTGACAATGTAAATATTACTGCGACTACCGGAATGACGGCTAATTTTGTTTCGGGTCTCACGTTTATAAATGGTTCGACTATTACAGCTTCCAACGGTGCAGCTTTGAATACCTATTCCACTACTTTTTCCGGCATTAACATGACTACTGGAAAACCAGTTGTTTCAATCGTAGATGAAGTCATTAATCCATTAGTCAAATGTTTTCCAAACCCTGTTTCGAATGGAAACTTTTATATTTCAGCACCTTCTGAAATTAAAAATTTCAGTGTGGTTGCCCTCAATGGCTGTTTAATTAAACAGATTTCCTGCAATCCTGGCACTCATGATGTAACAATATCAGAATTACCGCGAGGAATTTACATTGTGGATATTAATCTTCGTGACAAATCTGTTGCACGTAAAAAAATAATTGTTCAATAAAAAATAACTCTCAATTATGAAAAAAAATCTTTTTTTAATATTCTGCATCCTCTGTTTTTTGAATTCGTCTTTTGCTCAAACAAAAAAGGCTCAAACAGGTTTTGGACTGAACGAGTTTTTAGAAACCGGTGAACCTAAGTTGCCTAATTTTGAACCATTTATGGATTTGCGACTACGTGATCCTTTTATCACTACCGGACCAGATAAAATTTATTATTTGACAGGCACATTGCCTTATAACCACAAAGATTCCACCTATAACGAAGGTATACCTCTCTGGTGCTCAAAAGATTTGAAGCATTGGGAAAATATTGGACTTATCTGGTCGTTTGAAAAAGATGGTACATGGCAAAAACAGTGGACTGAAAAAAACGGAAATGCGCGTCGGGCCCTTTGGGCTCCAGAAATTCATTATATCAACAAAAACTGGTACATTGTTTACAGCGTTACCGGACTTGGCATGGGAATGATGAAAAGTACAACAGGTCGTCCCGAAGGACCATACAAGGGAGTAACCATTCCTGATGGCCCAATTGTAAACAAAGGAATCGATGCTTCGCTGTTTCAGGATGATGATGGTAAAGTGTATTTTCTTTGGGGTGATGGCATGATGGCACAAATGAACAAAGCTCTGACTGCATTTGCCGAGAAACCAATTAAAATGCTACCTTCTGTAATAGACACTGTTGCAAGGAATCATTATGCCCCAAATTATTGTAAAGACTTTAACCACGTGGGATTTGAAGCTGCGTTTATGTTTAAAAAAAACGGACGTTATTACCTTTCGTGTGCTGATCGGTATTACGGACATTATGACAACATGACTGTAGAAAGCAACGATATCAGAGGACCATACACGGCACGTTATGTATCTGTTCCTTTCTGTGGGCATGGAAGTCTATTGCAAGATTTTAACGGACAATACTGGTGGACTTATTTTGGAAATGACAAGGTTGCTCCATTTGCTAAACCAGCTATCGTTCCTGTTGAGTTTAATAAGGAAGGTCACTTGCAGCCAAAAATTTAATGCAAAAATAAATAGATGGAATAAAAGTTTCTTTCCTTGGAATAAATATTTGCAACCTTTGAATAAAAGTTTGCAGCCTTGGAGTAAAAGTTTCTTTCAAACGCTGGAAGTTTGTAACTACGAATATTTGGAAGATATTTTACAAACAAAAAAACCTAATACAGATATATCTTAATTAAATATAAAAATGAAAAAATCTATTAGTGTAATCATCCTTTTACTTTCTACATTTTCATTGTTGGCACAAACGCCTTCATTTCCCGGGGCTGAAGGTTTTGGACGATATGCCACCGGTGGTCGCGGAGGTACTGTTTATTATGTTACCAATTTGACCGATATAAATTCAGGAAATTCAACAACCCGCGAAGGTTCATTGCGTTGGTGTGCTAATCAATCGGGAACGCGAACCATTTTGTTCAAAGTTAGTGGAACTATTATGTTATCCTCGGCTCTCAATATCAAGAATGGAAATGTTACTATTGCAGGCCAGTCGGCTCCCGGAGATGGAATCTGTATCGGAGGTTTTTCAGTTTATTTTGGTGGAAGTAATACAATTATCCGATATATTCGTTTCCGAATGGGACAGGAGTTTATAACCTATGCAGATGGTGCAGATGCTTTTGGCGGACGTGGAGTGAAAAATGTAATCGTAGATCACTGCTCGATGAGCTGGTGTACAGACGAATGCGTTTCAATTTATGATAATGAAAACACTACCCTTCAATGGTGTATTGTTTCTGAGAGCTTGCGTTTGGCTAAACACTCCAAGGGGCCGCACGGTTATGGTGGTATCTGGGGTGGCAATAAAGCCAGCTTCCATCACAATCTAATAGCACACCATGACAGCCGCACTCCTCGTTTGGGTCCCGGATCCAACACAATGCTCAACGAATATACCGATTTACGCAATAATGTAATTTACAATTGGAGTGGCAATGGGTGTTACGGAGGTGAAGCAATGAATGTTAATATTGTAAATAATTATTATAAACCCGGACCTGCAACCGGTAAAAGACTCAATCGAATTATTGCCATTGATAAAAAAATGGGACTGCCTGCTACTGATGGGTTTTCAAAAATCAACGATGTATGGGGTAAATTCTTCATTGACGGTAATTTTTTAGACCCTTCTACCAGTGTAACTACTGCAGATATAACAACGTGTAATAATGTTACAGCCAACAATTGGAACTACGGAGTATATAACCAAATTGCAACAGTATACAACATTACATCTGCCGAAAAAGCCACATTAAAACTCAGTGCACCTATCGATTGTGGAACTGTAACCACTCATTCGGCATCCAAAGCCTACGATAAAGTATTGGCTTATGCTGGTGCCAGTCTCCACCGCGATTCGTACGACACGCGTATTGTAAAGGAAACATCAACAGGAACAACTACATTCAAAGGTTTATCGAAATACAACGGATTGGGAAGCGTAAATTATCCTGCAGGTACAGTAATTGGAGCTGAAACACTAACAGTTGCCACTACTATCGACTGGAAAAGTACTTCATATCCTAAAAATGGGATTATTGATTCGGAATTGGACATTAAACCTGCTAATGTCGGTTCAGATTGGACACCATGGCCAATACTTGCAAGCGGAACCGCTGTAACCGATACTGATCGTGATGGAATTCCAGATGGTTGGCTGGCTGCAAATTATCCTGGCAAACTTGCAACTGACAAAAACGAGGAAGGCTACACATATCTGGAAGTATATCTGAATAGCTTTGTTTCGGATATTACTGCTAATCAGATGAATGATGCACTGACATCAATTGAAAATGTACAAAAAAACACATTGCAATTTACATTTAACCAATATTCGAACAAATTGATAATTAATACTGAAAACCAGTTGAAACTATTGCAACTGTTTTCAGCAAATGGTAAAATGATGGCTATGGCCAATACCTCTGAAGTTTCGCTTGATATTCTACCAACTGGAGTGTACCTTGTTAGAGTTCTTATGCTTTCTGGCGAATCGATCACGGGTAAATTTGTAAAACTTTAAAAAATTAAAGACTTTTTATTTCGATATATCCAAAAAATACGAGTTTAAAGTCAATATTTCCCATTGCAATTTAATTGACAATAGTATCTTTGTTTCATTCAAACTACAATAATTACCAATTATTAAATTAAAATTATCATGAAAAAACCATTTACAATTTTAGTAGTAATCCTAAGCTTTATAGGACTTCAAAGCGCTTACGCACAAGATGTTATTACTCTTGGCATTTCAGACCAAATGGCGACAATTCTTAATGCATACACAGGAAGTGCATCAGATGTAACCGTAATTGTACCTGCCGGATATACAAACCCGGAATACACTGCAGCTACTCCACTGCCAATTTCTTTAATATCTATTCCGGCTGTAATCAAAAATCTGACTATTCAAGGAGATGGTTCAAATCCAACTGTATTGACAACAACATTCAATCTGCCTGCTACTTCGCTAACTTCATTTACATTGAAAAACCTCACAATAAAAGGTGTAGAGGATGGAACAACACCGCTTACATTAGGTAATTATGTAATTGGTGGCTCATCAGCAGAAGCGGTAGCAACAGTTAATATAACAGGTTGTTCAATTGCGAATTTTCGCGGAATCGTGAGAATGAGAACCGGAGTAAACTTTACCAATATAAATGTAGACAATTGTATCATTCGAAATATAGGAAGTTATTGTTTATTGGTTAATGAAGCAGGTTCAACCCTTGGTAATTATATTATAAAAAATTCAACTGTTTACGGAACAAACACTTCATTATTTGGAGTAAGTGCTAGCCTTCCTACTACTTTTACTATTTCAGATTGTACTTTTGATAATATTATCTTTACTGCGGGTAAATACTTTATTGATTTTGGAACGACAACTACAACCACCGCTTTAACTATATCGAACACAATTATTGGTAAAACAGCTAATGCTGCAACTGTAAAAGGTATTCGTGGTGGTACAGGATTCACATATACAGTAAACAATTCATACATTACCTCTGATTGTTTAACTGCAAGCCCAGCTTTGACCGGATTTACAGCATATGCAAATACTGCCGCTTCATTGTTTACAACTCCCACTACATTTGATGGTACGGCGGCAACAGCTACAGTAGGTAATTACTCTATTAAAGATAATTCTTTTGCAGCTATTGCTGGCGACCCACGTTGGCGCATTTCAACTGCTGTTAGTTTCCCAAAAGCATCTTCTACTGTTATTTTATACAATGGTTCCGAAATTTCGTTGAACGAAGCTCAGGATATAGCTATTTATGGAGTAACAGGCCAGTTATTGCAATCGGCTAAACAAGTTAATAAACTTTCAGTTGCTACCCTTACACGAGGCATTTATGCTGCAAAAGCAGGTATGAGTATTCTGAAATTTATTGTAAGATAAAAAAAATAATTAATACAAAAAAAAGCTTGACCAGTAAAAAAGGTCACGCTTTTTTTTGTATTAATTATTAATATCTCATATTGTTAATCATTAGAAAAATTACTTATGCGAAATTTATATAATGGGAGAAGACACTTAATTTGGATTTTTATTCTATGTAATATTTTTTCAAATAAAATATCAGCCGAAGTAAAAGTATTGTATGGCACTAATTTTCAGGATTGGACTGACTTTTCGGCTTCTGCTGTTGGAGCTACAAATACTGTAAATAAAACTACTAGTTTAACAAATGAATCGTTGACATTTGCATTCAGTGAAATTACATGTTTGCATACAGGAACTAACTCAAAGTTTATTGCCCCGTCAACTACCGGCTACCTCATGTGTGCCAAAACATCAACAACTTACTTCACAACATCTGCGATAGCATCTATTACCAAAATATATATAGTAGAGGCGGCCACAGGAAGTAGTCGTGGTTTTAAGATATATAAGAAAGCTACTTCTGATGCTGATTGGATGCCAATTTATACTACAGCTGCCAATCCTGGCGGTGGAGATAGTACAACCATTGCTATCCCGGGTGATCAGACAAATGTACAATTAAAATTCACGAATCTGAGTTTAGATTTGACTCCTACTACCCTTCAAAATGCCTTCTTAACAGATTTGCAAATATTTGGGAATTTTACAACTACAGCTCCTCAAGAAACCCTTACTACAAGTGTAAACATAACTGGTGCCGGAACAATTTCTAAAAATCCAAATTCGAGTTCATACGATCAAAATTCTACTGTAAATTTAGCTGCGAACCGAAATTTTGGTTATCAGTTTGATAACTGGGTTGATTCAACAACCAATACTGTCCTATCGTCAGCAAATCCTTACACAGTTACGATGGATGCCAATAAACATATTAAGGCTGTTTTTCATACAATAAACACTTATTCTCTTACTCTGAATGCTACCGGTGCTCCAACCTATATGATTTCGGCTTCACCAGCAGGCACAGCAGTGAACGGGCAAACCATGTACGAAGATGGCACAACAGTTACACTTACAGCAGCTAACAACACTATTCTTTCTTTTACGAACTGGTTAACGGGTGAAACAAATGCCACCAAAACAGTTTCAATGACTCAGAACCAAAATATTACAGTAGTTTATAGTGCAGTGGATTATATTGTAGGTTGGGATTTTTATAAATCAGGAAGTAACAGCCGACCTGCCGATTTTTTTTCAACAACTGATAACCAAACATCTGTTCTTTTGCTTCGTAAGTCCGATGGAACAGTTAATGGTTGGTTGGATAAATCAATGGTTGCTACCGGAGTATATTCTGGCCGGGGAGCTGGTGTTATTTGGAAGCCTTTGACTGATCAATATTATTACCAGACTAGTTTCAGCACAAAGGATTTTACTGATATTAAAGTGACTGCGGGTATGTTGTACAGTTACAATGCATATTCGGTTCAGAAATGTGAGTACTCACTGGATGGCACAAACTTTACAACTTTAGGAACTTATACCATGTCTGTAGCTCAAACTTGGTACGATAATACTTTTACATTGCCTACGGATGCTAATCATGCTGACAAAATATATGTGCGTTGGATTCCGGACTATACATCTGCCTTAATAGGAACAAATGCTCCTTTAAACGATGGAACTTCTATCTCAAGTATCTATGTTACCGCTTCTTCAGCAATCTTCAATGATGGGGTTGCACCGGTACTTACAAGTTCTGTCCCAGCTGCTAGCGCTGCAAATGCTTCTACTACCGGTAAAGTCGTTCTTTCATTTGATGAAAAAGTTATGCTTACTTCCGGTTCAGTTGTTGCTAAGTTATGTGGTAAAACGATTACTCCTGCTGTTTCAGGCAAAACCATTACATTTCCGTATACAGGTTTGGATTACAATACTGCATATAACTTTGCATTGCCAGCAAATTCTGTATCCGATTTAGCCGGAAATATATTAACCTTGCCAGTTTCTATGAGCTTTACAACCATGACCCGGCCAACAGTTATTAAAAAAACATTTGACTTTGTAGTGGGTGTGAATGGTGACTTTAAAGCTGCAATTGATGCTGCCACAGCGGCTTCTTCAACTGGCGAACGTTTCCGCATTTTCTTTCCAAACGGACAGTACAATATCGGGGCAGCTACTGGAAACGCAAACCAAATGACTACCATCACACTACCAAACGTCTCTTATATTGGTCAGAGTGCCGATAGTGTAGTACTTTACAATCAGAATACCACTGAAGGTATTGGAAGTACAGCCACCATGTATTTTACAAATACCGCAAATAATTTGTATCTACAAGATCTTACTTTGAAGAATAATGATTACAGAAGTGGTTCACCTTCGCTTGGACGATGTGTTGCCCTATGGGATCAGGGAACTAAAAATATTTATAAAAACGTGAATGTATTGAGTAATCAGGACACTTATTATTCAGGTACCGGACGCAATTATTTCGAAGGTGGTAGTATTCACGGAACCGTGGACTTCTTATGCGGTGCCGGAGATATATTCTTTAATGAATGTTTGCTTTATCTCGAAGAACGTTCCGGTTGTGTGATTTCAGCTCCTGCAACTATTTCAAACTGGGGTTATGTGTTTGCAAATTGTACCATAGATGGATATGCAGTAAATAACGGGACCTATTATCTGGGGCGTCCTTGGAATAACTCGCCAAAATCGATTTATTTAAATACTAAAATGAATTTATTACCAACAGCAGCAGGTTGGGCTGATATGGGAACTGTTCCTGGTTTATTTGCCGAATATAACAGTACTACTTCCAGTGGAACTGCTGTAGATGTAAGCAACCGTAAAACATTGTTTACTTACGGAAGTCCGGCAGTGACAACTACCGTAAGTTATAACCCTGTTCTTACTGCTGAACAAGCAGCAAACTACACAATCGAAAATGTGCTTGGCGGAACTGTTGCTTGGCAACCTACATTGTACACCGACCAGGCTGCGATACCTGCAATTTCGGGAAATGGAACTGCAATTAACTGGACTGACATTAACTATGTTTTGTGTTGGGCTGTGTTCAAAGACGGGGTTTTTGTTAACTTCACAACGACCAACAGCTATACAATCCCTTCATCGGTTACTTCAGGTAGCTATACAGTTCGTGCTGCCAACGAAATGGGTGGGTTAAGTGTAGCATCTAATGCTTACGCCTATTTAAACAACACAACAGAAATTAACAACCAAACAAATGAATCAACATTAATTAGACAGAGATTCTTTACTTTTGACGGACGCGAAATCTACAGACTGGAAGGTTATAAAGGTACAGCTATAATTCGTTCTTTCTACACTGATGGACATTTAGAAACCAGCAAAATCATGAAATTATCGTATTGATATTTTAACTATTTACAAAGTAGAAGCTGAATCATCATGATTCAGCCTCTTCTTTGTAAAATCAAATTATTTTTTTTCTAATTTCAATATATCTTTAATTATACAAAAGTTTTTGTAAGATTTTGATGCCATTTTTTATTAAGATAACCTTTCTGTTTATTGTCAATTTCTATAAACAATTATTATTTTTCGGTTTCACACTTGTCTTTATATTCCCTTGGACTCATCCCGAATTTCTGTCTAAAACAATAACTAAAATATCTTGGATCGCTCATACCAATCATGTAGGTTATTTGACTGAAATTATATTCCCCTGATTCAATAAGTTGCGCAGCACGTTGGATGCGGACTTCTTTTAAAAATTCGACTGGAGCTAAACCTGTCAAACTTTTAAGTTTTTTGAAGAAGGCCGAACGGCTCAAACCTGCGTTATAAACAATGTCATCTATTGTTAATTTCAAATTGTCAATATTCTGTTCAATATAGGTTATTAGTTTTTGGAGGAATAAATCATCTTGTGATACAATATTGGGTTTAGAAAGAGAGATTACTCCGGTAGTTAATGATACACGATGTAACTCTTGTAACTGCTTGCGAAGCTTTAGCAGGTTTTCAATTCGAGCTTCTAGGTAAGCAGAGCTGAATGGCTTTGTAATATAGTCATCAACACCGTATTGAAGAGCCTCCAGCTTATTCTCCATATCGGTTTTTGCTGTTAACATCACTAAAGGTATATGACTGATGTTAATGTCTGCTTTAACTGCTTTGGCAAGTTCCAAACCGGTCATCTCGGGCATCATTACATCTGTAATTATCATATCCGGACTACTATTTTTAGCTATTTCAAATGCTTGATAGCCATTCTCTGCTTCTAGTATATCGTATTTTACTGTCAAGATCGATTTCAGAAAAGCACGTAATTCGTTATTGTCTTCGGCAATTAGAATTGTTGGTTTCAGAGATCCCAAATTTACAACTGAATCAACTTCTTCGTTTGCTTCAAATTCATTAAACATTGTTACTTCGGTTGTAATAACATCATCATTGGCTACCAGTTCATTATCAAATGCAAAATGAGTATTCCCTTTGAGAAAAATAACTTTAAAAGATGAGCCTTTGCCGGGCTCACTTTCAACCTCAATTTTAGCTTGATGCAATTCCACTAATTCTTTTGTGAGAGATAACCCAATACCAGTGCCCTCCTGAAACGAAACGTTCGATGAGGCTAAGCTCTCAAAACGGTTAAAAAGCAGTTTCATGCGATCTTTGCTCATACCCATACCGCTGTCTTTTACAATAATACTGACTGTATCTTTTTCGTCAACTATATAAACTTCAATAGGATTTCCTGGTCGTGTGAACTTAAATGCATTTGAGAGCAAGTTATAGAAAATTTTTTCAAATTTATCTTTATCTGCCCATAAAGTGACATTGTTACTTTCATCGACAACTTCAAACTTGATTTTTCGTTCTTCAGCCAATTTGCTAAAATTCTGACATATTTCCTTTATAAAACTACCCGGTTGAAGCGCTTCCACTTGTAGTTTCATTTTATTGTTTTGTATTTTGCGGAAATCCAGAATTTGTGTAATTAAACGCAGCATACGGTCTGTATTGCGCTGAACCATAATCAGTTGTTCTCTTAGCTTTTCTGAGAGCGATTCAGTACGCAGCATATTTTCCACAGGCGAAGCAATCAGAGTCAACGGTGTACGTAGTTCATGAGAAATATCGGTAAAAAATCGTAATTTCAAGTTCGTAACTCTGTGTTCTACCTCTACATCTGTTTTAAGACGGTAAATAGTAGACAGGATATAAATAACCAAGCCAGCCAAACCAAGAAAAATAATGAAATAGAACAGATATCCCCAAAATGATTCCCAGAAAGAGGGTTGTTTAATTATGATAATACTTCGCTCATTATCTACCCAAACACCTTCTGCATTTGTCGATTTTACTCGAAAATCATATTTTCCTTTCGGGATATTAGTATAAGTTGCAATGCGTTGATCGTGGACATAATTCCATTCTTTTTCAAATCCATCCAAGATATACGCATATTGAATGTTTTGCGGATTCGTATAATCAAGTGCTGCAAATCCAATGGAAAATATATTCTGCTTGTGACTCAATTTCAATTCATTAGTTTCGTCAATTACCTGCTTCAGTGGTGAGTCTTCTACACCTACTTCTATAATTTTATTGAATAATTGAAAATTTGTAAACACAATACGAGGTTTATATTCACTTTTTACAGCCGCTTTCGGGTTAAATAGTATAAATCCTTCAGTCGTTCCGTAGGCTAAGTCACCTTGCCGAGTTTGGCAGACTGATGCTTCAGCAAAACTGTAAGCCGTTTCATTTGGTGGTAAGTATGTATCAAAGTGGTTATTGTTAGGATTAAATTTTCCAATTTTGGTTTGTGTGGAGAACCAAATACAACCATTTGAATCTTCTTTTAATGTAAAAATAATATTGGACGGAGCACCATCACTTACTTTGTAAGATTTGAATTCGGGTTTCTTTTTAAAATCAAATTCATCATCCAGTACATCTATTCCACCACCAAAGATAGCCAAATATAATTTACCGTTTTTTGCCGGAAGTACTGCATGTACATCATTACCTGATATTGTTTTTGGATCTCGCGGATTGTGTGAATTTTGATAAAATAGTATGTTCTCCGGACGTTTAATGTTGTTTTGGAATGCTACCAAACCACCAGTGGTTCCTACAAACATACGACCATGCGAATCTTCCTTAAGACATCGTACTTGAAAACACTGACCAATTGGATAATTTTTTAATTTGTTTCTATAGTTAATAAATCTTATATGTCCATTCTCATTTTCTATTAAGTTAATACCGCCACCATAAGTAGCCACCCATATGCGATTAAAATGGTCTTCTACAATTGAATACACATTGTTTGAGCTCAAGCTATATAAGTCATTAAGGTTATATTTGTAATTTGTTATTTTATAAAGAGGATTTGTAAATGAACCTTTATTCTCAAGTTTGTATAAACCGTTACCTTTTGAACCAAGCCAAATTGTTCCATTATTATCGCTGGTAATATTATATATTAAAGCTTTTAGAGGGTTAGATTTACTAATCCGACCATCATTAGCTAATACGCCGATTAATTTCTTATTTTCATTAAAAACAGATACGGTCCCATTTTTTGTCGCAATCCATAGCCAGTTATTTTTGTCCTGATAAATTGAGCGCACTTCATTACTTGCTGAAGTTTTTTCAGAAGGAGACGGTTTGTAAAAATTAAAAGGTGATTGACTGAAAACAACCTTTTCAATGCCATGTGAGAACGGGCAAAGCCACAAATTACCCTGTCGGTCTGAATATGCTGAGTGCATCATATTTGAAAATTTTCTATCCGGTGAATTGGGGCCGTTATAAAATGCATCTAAACTATTAGTAGCAGCATTATACCTACTGAATCCACCTTTACGCGGATGAACCCAGATGTTTCCGAATTTATCTTCAACAACAAAAAAGTTAGGAAGCGTGCCGAATGGACTGGAGCTTATAGACTTGATAGTGAAGTTATTAATTCTTTGTTTCGCAGGTTCAAAATATACTACGCTTGGATTTTCGCTTTCAATCCAAATATTGTGGAGTTTATCAATGTAACAGGAATAGAAAAAATTACTCTTAACTCCCGATCCATTCGATTTTGTAAATGATGTAAATTTTTGTAGTTTGATATTATAAATAAAGAATCCGCTATTATCAGTTAGAATAAATATTTCATTGCTATTTATACTTTTGATATCAATAATGTTTGAAACGAAGGGTGTAGCAATAACCTCGAATGTTCCCTTTAGACTATCATAATATCTGAGTTTGCCATTATCTCCACCAATCCATACATAATTACCGATATTGATGATGGAGAAAAAAGCACCTGTATTTTTCTCTTTGAAAAGTTGAATTGGTTTTATACTGTTTGGTTTAAAGAGATTCAAGCCATTGTTTGTTAGTAACCAAATATTTTTACTTTTATCTTGAAAAATCTTATTAACCATGTTAGAGCTCAGAAGCTCATTCCCTTCATTAAAATGCCAAACCTTAATATCATCATTTTCTTTAGAATTTTGTACCTTAAAACAACCGGCATCTTTCCCAGACAACCAAATTGAACCATCATTTAAAGTATATACCATATCGAGTCTGTTTTTGTAATTTTTAAACTCTTCCAGACATTGGGGCACTTGCATGAATTTTTCGGTACGTGGGTCGAATCGGTAAACACGTCCATCATAAGTTATAATCCATAGATAACCATATTTATCTTCACGAATAAGGTTAATACGGTAATTTTCTAATCCGAAAAGCTGTCCGGGATTTGTTTTGTAGGTTTTAAAGTTGTAGCCGTTGAACATATTTAGTCCGTCGAATGTACCAAACCACATTTGATCTTTTTTGTCCTGGAACATACATTGAACATTAATTTCAGATAAACCTTCATTTACAGAGTAATGTGAAAATTGGGTGTAAGTACGAGCAAAAAAAGTAGAAGAGAATAACAGGCTGACAATGGAAAGTGTTAATTTATTCATAATAATTGAGATGCTGAATTAGAATTTGAACTTTTTTGAAAATTCATATTTGCAATGTTTTGGAGTGATTCCGTTTTCGACAACAAATTTATAAATGATTATCAAAAAAATCATGATTGGAAAGTATATTTCCCAAAAACTCCCATTAATAAAACAATTTTTGGCCTTTCCATATTTAAAAATACCCCAAATTTGCATTTGAATTTTTACATCAAAAATTTATTGACTAAATAATTGTAAAAAAAATTGAAACTATGACTATTTTTAGAAAACTATTTTTTATCGGGATCTTTGTAGTATTATACTCCAATGCTCTTTTTTCGGACAACTACAAATATGATTACCTGTATAACAACCTTCCATTTCAAATGGCCGAAGTACCCGAACCAATTTTTCCTAATTCAGAGCTATCTATTAGTAGTTTCGGCGGTGTAGGTGATGGCATTACACTAAACACTGAATCATTTAAAAAAGCCATTGAGTCTTTATCAGCAAAAGGCGGTGGTAAGCTAATCATTCCTGCAGGTGTTTGGTTTACAGGCCCAATTGTGTTAAAGTCAAATATTAATCTGCATTTAAATAAAGGTGCAGTCATCCTATTTTCGACAGACTTTAAAATGTATCCGCTTGTAAATACGATATTTGAAGGACTTGAAACCCGTCGTTGTCAATCGCCTATCAGTGGTGTTAACCTAATTAATGTGGCTATAACCGGCCAAGGGTCAATTAATGGCTCTGGACAAGCATGGCGACCATTGAAAAAATCGAAAGTGATAGATGCCAAATGGAAAGAAGTTGTGAAATCCGGCGGTATTCTGAAAGAACCCGGCTACTGGTTTCCAACTATTGGTTCTCTAAAAGGAGAAAAAATCAGTGATATCAATTTACCTCGTAGCGAAATGACCGATAGCCAGTGGAATGAAGTGAAAGACTTTATGCGTCCTGTTATGATTAGCCTGACTGAGTGTAAGAACGTAAAACTACAAGGTGTTTTATTTGAAAATTCACCAGGTTGGAACATTCACCCATTGATGTGTGAAAATGTGATAATTGACGGAATTTTTGCCCGCAATCCTGCTTATGCTCAAAATGGTGACGGACTTGATATTGAATCTTGTAAAAATGTATTATTAATAAACAGTACTTTTGATGTTGGTGATGATGGCATTTGTATTAAATCGGGTAAGGATATAGAAGGGCGAAAGCGTGCCCGTCCAGCCGAAAATATTATTGTGGATAATTGCAAAGTTTTTCAGGGTCATGGCGGATTTGTAGTAGGTAGTGAAATGTCGGGTGGAGTGCGCAATATTTCAGTTTCCAATTGTGAATTTTTGGGAACCGATGTTGGACTTCGTTTTAAAAGTAATCGTGGTCGAGGAGGTGTGGTTGAAAATATCTATATCAGGGATATTTATATGCTTGATATTGCTACAGATTCCTTCTTGTTTGATTTATTCTATGGCGGAAAATCAGCTTCTGAGGCATTGGATGATGGTATACAAAAATCAAATGAATCAGGAAATATAGCTGTTTCAGAAGAAACTCCCTGTTTCCGGAATATCTACGTGAAAAATCTTGTTTCGCGAAATGCGCGTCGAGCAATGTTCTTTAATGGACTGCCAGAGATGAATATTTCTAATATAAATCTGGAAAATGCAGTTATCACTTCTCAATTTGGTGCGGAACTAGTTGAAACTGACAAAGTGAAATTTACCAATGTAAATATTACTCCAATCCAAGGTCCAGCTTATATCCTGAAAAACGTTAAGAATTTCTCAGCTACAGAATTGAAATTTCCAGCTCATATGCAGCAACCAATCAGAATCAGTGGAAACAAAACCAAAAATATATCATTACATTTAGTTAATATAACTAAAAATAATATTATATATTCCCAAAATGTAAATTTAAATGAAGTAGCTTTTGTTAAGTAGTTGGTTTTATTTGAAAGTAAGTTATAAAAAAAAATTTTTTAAGGTAGGAAAGACTGTTTGATAAAATTATAAAAAAAGATCAGTCATTCTTTCATTTTTTTAGTGCGAAAACAAATATATCGAGTTTTATTGCTTTGTGCTTGCTGAAGATTCATTCCATCGTTTTATTTCCATTCAGCGTTTAGCTAGCTTCAATACCTTTCACTTTAATATGCTTCATTAATTCAACAACTTTAGTACCGAACGGCATAAGAAATGCCCAAATTTCGTTCCCCTTTTTCCCCTATTTCGGTCACTACATATGTCAAATATCAACGCATTTCCAATGGAATTTCTTCTTTGACGGCGAACCTGTTTCAAGATTATATTTGAATCTAGTAGGATTTATTAACAAAGTCAAGTTTTTGACCGTTTCTGCAAACTAGAGAATAATGCCCCGAAAACCACTTATAACTTTTATGCTTGTTTACTTTTTTAAGATAGCATAAAAGTTATAACAGATTTTCCTAGTGGGGGCAGCAGCCACAACCCATTTTTTTCTCGCCTGATACTTCGAGCCCCGGTATCCACTTAAAAAAATGCGTTGTGATAGAGTTTGATAATGTTGAAAAGTAAGATTAATTTTTTGGGAATAGTTCTTCCTTTTTTAGATACCGATAACGGAAAAATTATTTCCTACTTTCCAACAATAAAAAAAAATCAAGGTTCATGTTTTATGTCTACACTCGAAAGGAATGCCCCCAAATAATATGTCTGTTTTTTTGAAACTATATTTCTGGAAGCAAAGAAAACAGGCAAACTATTTTTTAATAGGGACAAGGGTTAAACTACATTCCGCGATTAAATTATTTTGTTTATCGCTCTGAATAAAAATAAATCATCCGTTAAAAGAAGTTATAAACTTTAGCACTTCGTGCAAAATAATACATATTTACACTTCGTGTTTGGGAAAAAGGATGTGTTTACATATTTTTCGATTATATTTTATATTGACTTGTTGACAAGATTACTTGTTGAACTGTTAACTTAAACACAAGCTTTCATGTTGTCATGGTTTCAAGGTTTCATGTTGTCAAGATTTCAAGATTTCATTTTGTCAAGGTCGCAATACTACTTGAAATCATCCTATCAATCATTAAAAACTTCTATCAATTTATCAGGATTTAATGTTGATAATAAAGTTGTAAAGCAATTTTTTCTAGCAAATAGGAATAACAAGTATTGAACTTTTTTTACACTGTCTCTGTTTGTCTCAGCCTGACCACTTTTGTCTTACACATAGCTATGGTACAACTCATAAAGAGAAACTAATTTTGCACTGTCATTTATAAACTCAGTGAGTGGTACATTTAAAGCAATCAATAAGGCTAATCACATTTGCATTTAGCAAATGGCAAGTTGTATTTTGAGATGCTTGAAATTCTTTCAGCAGCTCAAAATGACTTGCCCTTTCAGGGACAAAAACACCTCCGAAGTCGGTGTTTTATAAGAAGTATTTATGGAGCAAATAGCTCAAAAGTAAAATTTAAGCAATATGAATAAAGAAGAGAGTAAAGTAGAGATTAAATTGCCTCAAAGACGTAAAGCAGGCAGGACTCCCAAGAGTGATCCTGCTATATTCCGATATGCAATAAGTCTTAATGAGGTAGAAAATGTTGCATTTTTAGGTCGTTTTGATAAGTCCGGAATGACAGTAAAGGCACATTTTATCACGGCTAGCATCTTTAATAAACCACTTAGGGTAGTCATATTGGATAAGGGCGCGATGGATTATTATATGCGATTGACAACATTTTATTCGCAATTTCGTGCCATTGGAGTCAATTACAATCAGGTAGTGAAATCCTTAAAATCATCTTTTCCGGAGAAAAAGGCACTTCTTATGCTGGCTAAATTAGAAAAAGTAACTATTGAACTAGTCACTTTGAACCGGCAGATTATGAACCTAACAGAAAAGCTTGAAGTGAAAATATACGGTTCACAAGTTAAAACGATTTCGACAGATAATAAGACACAGGATTAACGGTAAAAATGTTGACAAAAAAAAGTTCATCAAATTTCGTTTTTGAGCAGTTATAAAATATGGACAATTATCTACTGTCAAGTAGTTGGATATATCAAATTCGGAAAACGATAAAAATTTTAATCGAAATCACAATGCTCGTATTAAATGCGATGAGATGTTAGATAATCAGAATTTGACACTACACTCTAAGTGAGACATCGAACGCTAAGACGACACCCTTTAAAGAGTAAATTGCCCTATTGTAATAAGAATGGCAAATAGTTTTATTGCTATTTCAATAAAAGTGAGCCCCAAAAAGTTTGATAATAACTTTTGGGGCTCACTTTAAAATTAGTAGCTGAGATGTTTATTGATTAAAACAATGCGACAATACTATATTCTGAACATCTTCTCTATCCCTTGTAATTTGCCTGCTAATGCCTGCATATCATTGCTTATTTTACTATCAGTGATCCTGGCATATATTTGTGTCGTGCGGATATTGGTATGTCCGAGCATCTTGCTAACGGTCTCAATTGGAACGCCTTTAGCCAATGTAATCGTGGTGGCAAAAGTATGCCTCGCTAAGTGAAACGTTAGTTCTTTTTCTATTTCACATACATCACCAATTTCCTTGAGGTAAGCATTCATTTTTTGATTGCTTAAAATTGGTAGCAATTGATTGTTGGGTGATTTTCCTTTGTATTTATCCAATATCATTTTAGGAACATCCAACAGCAGTATATTGGATTCTATTTTTGTCTTTTGACGTTTGGTCATTATCCATAGATTTGTATCGAAAGAAGTCCGAATGTTTTTATCTGTCAGATTCTTGACATCAATATAGGAAAGTCCGGTAAAGCATGAGAATATAAAAATATCTCGAACCAGTTCCAACCGTTTAGTCGTAAATTGTTTCTTCAATATCTTTTCTACATCCTCTTGGGTTAGATAACCTCGATCAACTTTTGTTATGCGAATTTTGTAATTTGCAAAAGGGTCAATGGAAATTAAACCATTATTGCGGGCAATAAGGATAATACGCTTGAAGAACTGCATAAATTTAGCTGTTGTATTCGCATTGCAATTAGCAGTTGTCAAGAGATATATCTCAAAATCGGATAAGAACATGTGTTTAATTTCTTTGAGGGAAATGTCCGTAATTTGATATTTGAGTTGAAGAAATTTTTGAAGATGCTTTCGTGTGACTTCATATTTTTGATAGGTAGCAGGAGATTTACTGATACCTATAAGTTTCAGGACATCGTCATTATGCTTTTGGAAGAGGTCTAATAGCGTTTCATGATGTTCACTAATTCCCAAAAACTCATTTTTAACTTTCTCAGCTGTTACATAATTGTCTTTTCGTTGAAGTTCGTGGTAAATGCCATGAAGGGAAGCTTTAATATCTTCTAATTGAGCATTGTGTTGCTTACTATCAGATGAATGTCCGATAACTTTACCCGTTTTTACACTCCAACTCGTTGGTTGGATTTCTAACTTGGTATTGAATTGGGCAATGATACCATCTACTGTAATACGGGTAATAATTGGCATACTACCATCTCTTCGAATTGCATTCCTTTTCAAGTAATAAAGGACGTTAAATGTACTCTTCATAATTTCATTTTTTAATCGTTACAAAACTAGTTGATTGATTGAAAATGAAATAATTGCGGTACGGACAATAGATGTCAAATGAATGCCAAAAGTAGACTTTCTGTGACCTGTTTTTGATTTTCAAAAAAGGTCACGATTTAGTCCTAAAAGACTGTCTATTAATGGCTAAAATTTGTCTTATTTAACAACAAAATTACAAGGTAGGTAGATGAAAAAACCCTACAAAACGTTGATTTTGTAGGGTTTGGCTTTTAGAAGTCTTTTTTTGACTTATCCTTTTTGCGGAGAGGAAGGGATTCGAACCCCCGGTACCCTTTAGGAGTACATACGCTTTCCAAGCGTACCTCTTCAACCACTCGAGCACCTCTCCGTTTGCAGTGCAAAGTTAATCAAAATTTCCTAATATAAAGCAATTTTACCTGATCGGATATGAATCTTTCTGTGTCAATCAGTTTCAATCAGTTTTATACTTTCATCGATATCTGTAAAAGTCTGTTATTGAAAACATACCATCTTTATTCTTTATTTCTGGTTCCTGATTCCTGATTCCTGTTTCCTGTTTCTCTGCTCTTTGTTCTTTAATCTTTAATCTTTAATCTTTGTTCTTTAATCTTTATTCCTCTCTCATGGCTCTAAAACAAGTTTCGAAAAAAGCTCCAGAGCATTTGCTGTTGTTACTTTGTCAATCTCATCGACAGACACCTGATATATGGCAGCCAGTTTCGCACAAACCAGACTTACATAACTGCTTTCATTTCGTTTTCCCCGGTAAGGGACCGGAGTAAGGTAAGGCGAATCTGTTTCAAGAAGCAGATGCTTCAGTTCAATGTTTTCAACTACTGCTGCCAGCCCTGAATTCTTAAAGGTTACTATGCCATTGATTCCCAATCTGAAGCCTCCGAATGCAAGTATCTCCTTTGCCTCTTCCGGTGTTCCTGTAAAACTATGGAAAACACCTGTCAATCCGCTGTTTTGGTAAGGTTTTAAGGCATCCATGCTTTCCCTGAACGAATCCCTGACATGTATAATGACTGGCAAATGATATTCAAGCGCCCAATCCAACTGTTGTTTAAAAACGTAGGTCTGTTCGGCAATACATGTTTTGTCCCAGTACAGGTCTATGCCTATTTCGCCGATAGCCAGATACTCACGCCTTTCCAGCTCTGTTTTTATAAGTGCCAGTTCTTCCTTATAATTTTCTTTTACACTGGTGGGGTGCAAGCCAATGGTGGCATGGCAATAACCCGGATATGCAGCTTCCAGAGCCAGCATTTGAGGCAGTGTGCCACTATCGCAGTTTGGAAGGATAATCTGCTTCACACCTATATTTTGTGCCCTTAGAATGACTTCATGGCGGTCAGCATCAAATTCCTCTGAATATATATGTGAATGGGTATCTATCATGTACTATTTATTCATTTACTATTTAATACCAGAAGCTGTAAGCGTATAAAAAAACACTCAAAGGTACTTCGTACACTTTGAGGTTTTTTTTTGAGGCTTTTTGATTCGTCCACGTTAACTATTCTCAACTAACACGGAACATGGAACGCTGAACACGGAACTCTTCAAACTTTCAAACTCTTCAAACTAAGAATACTATTCCCATTCAATAGTTGCAGGCGGTTTAGAGCTGATATCATAAACCACGCGGTTTACTCCTTTTACTTTGTTAATGATTTCATTCGACATTTTAGCCAGGAAATCATAAGGCAGTTGTGCCCAGTCGGCGGTCATGGCATCAGTTGAAGTAACAGCCCTTAGTGCAACTGCATTTTCGTATGTACGTTCGTCACCCATTACACCGACAGATTGTACAGGGAGCAAGATAACACCTGCCTGCCATACCATATCGTATAGATTCCATTCACGCAGTCCGCTGATGAAAATATCATCTGCTTCCTGCAGTATACGTACTTTTTCCTCGGTGATATCACCCAGGATACGTACTGCCAGTCCCGGTCCGGGAAAAGGTTGACGTTTAATCAGATGGTGCATCATTCCTAGTTGTGTACCTACCCGTCGCACTTCGTCTTTAAAGAGCAGACGCAACGGCTCACACAGCTTGAGCTTCATCTTATCAGGTAGTCCTCCTACGTTGTGGTGCGACTTTATAACTGTACCTGTTATGGAGAGTGATTCAATAATATCCGGGTAAATGGTGCCCTGGGCCAGCCATTTTACATTTTTTATTTTGTGCGCTTCTTCGTCAAATATATCGATAAAGCCGCTGCCAATTATTTTACGTTTTTCTTCAGGATCGGAAACTCCTTTCAGTGCAGCGTAGAAACGTTCTTTCACTTGTACACCAATCACGTTTAATCCGAGGTGTTCGTAGTCCTTCATAACATTCTCAAACTCGTTTTTACGCAATAGGCCGTGATCAACGAATATACAGGTCAGGTTTTTCCCAATGGCTCTGTTCAGCAGTACTGCTGCTACCGACGAATCAACGCCTCCTGAAAGTCCCAGCACCACTTTATCGCTGCCAAGTTGTTTCTTGAGTTCTGCCACTGTCGATTCAACAAACGACGCCGGTGACCAGTTACGGGAGCAACCACAGATATTCAGGAAGTTCTCCAGAATTAAAGTCCCGTCGAGTGTATGGAATACTTCAGGATGAAACTGAACACCCCAGGTCTTTTCACCTTCTATTTTATACGCTGCCAGTTCCACATCATCGGTGCTTGCAATCTTATTGAAATTATCAGGTATTTTGGTAATGCTGTCCCCATGTGACATCCAGATCTGAGAACCAGCCTGCACATCTTTCATTAAATCATCGCTGTGATTAATGAACGAAAGATTAGCACGCCCGTATTCACGTGTTCCGGCTGATTCAACAGTTCCATTCGAAGTATAAGCCATTAGTTGAGCGCCATAGCAAATTCCCAATACAGGAAATTTACCACGAAGAGTGCTCAGGTCAGTTTTAAATGCCGTTGGGTCATAAACCGAATAGGGGCTACCCGAAAGGATCACTCCTTTAATGTTGTCGGTTTGTTCAGGAAACTTGTTGTAGGGAACGATTTCGCAGTATTCATTCAGTTCACGTACACGACGTCCGATCAGCTGTGTGGTTTGGGATCCGAAATCAAGGATAATTATTTTTTCGAGCATAACGTTAATTTACAATTTACAGATGTACAATCTTCTAATCTCTTAAAAAGTTGCGCAAAAGTACGAAAAATGTGATGGTTATACAAGTTTTAAGGGCTGATTTTGTGTTAATCCATGTACTGTAAATCCTATTATTTATCAATATGATAAATAATTTTAGCTTTTTGTTATGATATAGCAGATATTTATACTGTTTTACCTTTTTCAGATCTCTATTAAAAAGGTACTTCGATGTGTAAAAACTGTATGAAGAAATGAGGCATTCTATTGGAATCACAAATAGTGAAAAAATGAAACGGCTTACTATAAATTAAATGTATTTAGTTTCTAAACATTCAAATATAGATCCTTTTACTTCTCAACCTGAAACATTCTCTTGCATTCTCTTGTTTTAAAAAAGAACACGTGTTTCTGACATTCAAAGACATCAGGAACACGTGTTCTGTATAAATCGTGAATCAACTATTTTTAGAAAGGAAGTTTGAAACCATTATCTTCTGCCGGTTGTTGTTCGACATTGCGTTTTTGTTTTTCAATGCTCTTCCCTACTTTAAAATTATAGCTGTACACCAATACAAAAGCAGCCGTTGTTTTCATATAGGTATCTGTCTGCTGATAAAATGAATTATTCCGCAGAGTTGACTTGCTATCGAAAAATTTAGTGGCAAATGGATTGAACGCTATAATGTTGAGCGAGCTGTTGTTCTTAAACTGTTTGACCAGTCCAAGGAAATAGAACGGCGACATTTGGGTCACAGTTTGTCCATCCAGTACCGGTCCGTTCAGATTCAGCATCGCGATAACCTTCAGGTCCCAGGGCACCGGAAACATCATAAATGAATTCCAGTTCCAGCTCCGTTGGTTGCTCGCTTCAATTTGGGTCTGGTACTGATCAATGTGATTGAACGAATACCTAAAGTTGGAATTAAACATAACCTTGCCAATTTGTGAATTTACCGACAGGCCGCTTCCGGCCTCATATCCGTTTGATACATTGAATGGCTTGCTTTCGAATACATTGGTTGTTCCCCGTTGGCTGATAAGAGTCTGGATAAGCCCGGTTTTATATTCGTAAAACAACTGTGGAGCCAGGTTAACAGTTACTTTCCCCAGGTTCACCTTCACGTTATACGTAAACTGAAAATTATCCCTGTAGGCTGGTTTAAGATTAATATTCCCCGTGCTGACCGTCTGACTGTCGACACGACTTTCCAACGGATTCAGCTGTGAAGCACCTGGTCGTAATACTCTCCTGGAATAAGACAGTTTTATGCTGTGGTTGTCGTTAAATTTAAGCGAACCGTTTGCATAAGGCAGTGGTGAAAAATAATCGCTGCCTGTCACTGAATTAATAATCACATGCGAGGTTTCAAACCTTGATCCTATCTTGACGCTCCCTTTCTTAAAATTTCTGGATAATTCAGCATACCCGCCCAACCTCAAATCGGTATAATCCAGATTAGGTACCTGAGCCAGGGTACTGGTATTGTCAATGTTATATTTATTAAAGTTCCCGCTCACACCGACATTGAATGAGTATACACTGTCGAAAGGCAATGTATAGTTGGATTGGCCCGTAAATGTTTGCGTATTGGTCTTACTGCTTTCACTTACCCATGGGCCTGGTACGGCTGTTGCGCTACTTATCGGGTTGAAATCCGTGTTCCGGAAATCGGTTCCGGATTCATTCGTTAGACTCTTATAATATTTCAATTCCACTTCAAAGCCATGCTGGGATTTCTTGTCAAATTTGTGCTTGTAAAACAGCGAAGAGGTAAGTCCGTTATTGGTGGTGCTTGAATTTGTTTCCGACCTGAATACACTACTTAAGACATTATTCGAAAAATTATTGTTCAGGGCATCCCCATTATTATCCGAGGCATTGTTGTTATAAGCCACATTTATGTTCAGGTTGTTTAATTCATTCGGGTCGTAAATAATACCGCCATTCACATTCTGGTTATTCCCCTTGATCTTCAGGGTTCCATTGCGTTGCAATTCACTTGGCCCGGCTATACGGTTCATATCCGTATTTATGCCAAAGTGCTGAACCATACCATTAGCCGCAATATAATAGGATATTTTCTCCATCCCGTAATCCAGGCTTCCGTTCACACGTCCGATATATGCATCCCCGGAAATAGGCAGGCCCATAACACTGGCCATCCCTTTCAGTCCAAACTTCATGGCAGGATTCGTTATGATATTAATTACTGCATCCACATCGGCATCGTATTTTCCCGACGGACTGGTAATGACTTCCATCTTATCTACCTGAGAGGGGTGAAGTCTTTTCAGGTATTCCTTATCGCGGGTTATCCCATCCACTTCAATTTTAATATTCGTTTTGCCGTTGACCGTGATATTCTCATTTAAATAATCCACTTGTACTGCAGGTACCTTGCGAAGGACATCAAGCCCATCGGTCGAAGTCTTCTTAATGCCATCGGGTATGCCATACACAGTCCGGTCGCCCAGCTCCGTGACTTTTACTTTTGAACCGTTCACCACGATTTCTTTAAAGCTATACGTGTTCGGATCCAGGGTTATTGCTCCAAGGTTATTTATCATGCTTTTCTTTTTGGGAACAGCATTCAACCGGGTCTTGTAAACAATATGCTTTATCCTGACACAATAGGTTTTTACCGTATCCCCCTTATAAAAGGCAAAGAAACCTTCCGAATTTGACTTCGACATTTCAACGACGCTGCTGTCAGGCAACAACAGTAATTCCACACTGGCTCCTTCAACAGGTTTGGTGGTTTCCTTGTCGGTAAGGTTCCCTGTAATTACCTGCCGGGCATGAACATTCATTGCGACAAGGCATAACAATACCATGAGAATTTTATTGATCATCTCTCTAAATTGTTGATTATTAAGTACTGTTATTATTTTGTCATGTATGATTCCGATTCCGAATCAACCACCATCGGCATTTTCATCTCTGTGCCGTTATTTTTCATGGTGGTAGTTCCTTCAATATGACCTTTCGCGGTGCTCTTCAACGAGAGTCCGGTTGCTACATCCATGGAACTATCGAAAGTCATCGAACCCTTTAATTCCTGCGACATTTGAGGAGTTGGTTCATTCGACGGAATGGATTCAATTTCTGTTTTTCCGCTTACGCTCGCCACATTATTCTCCACACCTTTTAGGGTAAACGAATTCTGTGCCAGCAACGATACATTGCTTGCAATGCGGAAGTAGGAAGTTTCCCATGAGTCGCCTACCTTTACCGGTGCTTCGGGCAGGTATGCAAACAAAGGTTCCACCATGCTTTTTACTGCCGATTCCTTTAATAAGCCTTCTGCCTGTGTTTTTGCCTGATCCCTCTTGGTAGCGGGTATTGAATCAAGGACAACCATCACGTTGTCTTTAAACTTCCCGTAATTCACAAAATCAACAAATTTACCGGCTGTTGAAATCTTTGCAATTAACTTGTAGGTACTTATTTTGTTCATGATTTTTTCCAGGGGATCATTGCCTGCTGGTTTTGCCGAATTGGTTTCCTTGTTGAACATAGGTGAACTGATTTTCGTAGCAATCGTATCAAATTTAAATTCAATATCCATCACGTCATTTTCCTGCTTTAAGACTTTGTAACTGACCACTGAGTTGGAAAACACATCCATTTTGAACTGTTGCCCGTTGTAAGTTTGTTGAATGGCTTGCTTGCTGGTACTTTTTACTGTGTACACTTTTCCTTTTTCCAGATTCAACTTAAAGGTTACCGGACTTTGTGCCAATAACGAAACACATAAGAAAGATAAAAAAACGGTCGAAATAAATGTTTTCATTTTGTTAATCGTTTTATAAGTTTATATAGTTGAAATTAAAATCCAATTTTTCTACTGACCGGGATTTTATGGTTTGATTGATCAGGTAACGTTTAGTAAATACAGGTTGTTTTATCTCACAGGTTCTTCCAATTTATCCAATTTATTCCGGACTTTTCATCTGATATATCCAACCTTTTAAAAGTCAATGCAAGTAGTTCCTTTTTATTTCATTAAAAAGCTCCAAAGTTAAGATATTATTATTATTTATAACAATTTTATTAACGTTATTTATGTTTGATATGAGTAGATGTTATTGCAATTGTTAGACTGCAAAGTTACATCTTCTTTAGAAGTTGGTTTGTAGCAATTTAGATTGAATATATAAATCGATCTGCCTATGTTCGTTATCCATTCCGAAGTTTTTAATATTGAAGTATTAGTCGAAAAAAGAGGTTAAAAATCACAAATAAGAAGAAATATTTTTCACATATGATTCTGCTATTTCAAATAATTACTGATAATCAGTTGCTCTCTATAAAAAAACCGCTTATGGAAAATCTTCCTGAAGCGGTTTTTAATAGAATTGTGTTATGTTTATACTTTTTCGTTCATTTTCATCATGCCCATCATTTGGTTCACGGTTTTTTGCATTCCATCAGTAGATGCATCAAGGAAAATAACATTCCCTTTTCCTGTTTCGCCAAAATGTTTAATGGTTTCAGTCCACATACTGAACAGCAGGAAGGAGGCATCCAGATCAGCATCTGTCATTTCCTTTGCTGCCTGTGCCATTCCTTTGGCCACTTCCTCCCGGAACAAGGCAATACCCTGTCCACGTTGTTGAGCGGCTTCTTTTTCGGCGAGTGCAGATATCTTAATGGCATTACCTTCGGCTTCTGCAGCCTTGGTACGGGTAATTAATAATGCCTGTCCTTCATTTTCGGCAGCAGCTTTCAGGTTGTTCGATGCCACCACACGCGACATGGATTTGATTATCTCATCATCAAAGGTGATATCGTTCAGTTGGATGTCAATCATGTGGAAGCCCCATTGTTCCAATGTATCATCGAGGTGTTTTTTTACTTCCTGGATAATCTCTGTACGAAGTCCAAGGATCTCAGCCTGTTTCTTGGTAGCTACAAAACTACGGATTGTACCCTCGATGGTGCGGATCAGAGCCTGCATAAAGCTGCGTTCGTCCACAAATTTGAAAGCCACGTTTTTAATCGTTTCGTCCGTCTGGTTAAACACCGCGTACAGCAACATGGCCTTGAAATATACATTGGCCTGATCCTGCGATACTGCCTGAAACTCCAGCTCTGCCGAACGGTTCTGGATACTGATGCGTTTATACACCATTTCGATAAGCGGGATCTTGAAGTTAAGCCCCGGAGCCATAATACGTCGGTACTTTCCGAATATGGTAATAACCGCCACATTGCCCTGATTCACGGTCACAAAACCGGAAGCAATAATAAACAGGACAAATACTCCAATAACAATAAAAGGAATTGATTCCATGTGAGTTGTTTTTGATGAATAATTTGGTTTATACTATGAAAACTTATACTAATTTGATTCTAATTCAATTGTGATTAATTATAAATGCTTGCATTTTATTTAATAGATGGCATTTCTTACTTTTTTATCCCATATCTCATCATTTTTTAAACCCATGCTTTTCATAAAAGTGCTTTGTTTTAACCCGGAAGTAAAATCCCCTCCATAAAGCATTTTTATAACTTCCTTTTCTTGTTTCGATATTGGATACCTGTTTTCAGAATACTCTTCATATTCATCAATAGTTTTATAAATACTCGGTGAATCTTTGCCAGCTATATTTAAAATATAAGAATATTTTCTTCTCGGATGAGCTAATCCCAATGCATGTTCCATTTCATGTAATAAAGTTTTTGAATTTGGCTGATTTTTTAATATATCTAATTCAACATTGTTTATCTCTGATGACAACCATAAATTATTTGATTTGCAATATCCGAAAGCCATACGCATTCTTGGAGGCAGTCTATCCATAAAAAAGATAGTCAAATTTCCATTTGTTTTGATTTTTTTTATTTTTAATGGTTTAATTAAAGGAGATAAAATTGCAATACACGAATCAACATCTGAAATATATGAGTGGTTTAAACTATCAATATCTTTAATTTCAACGTTAATATCAGTCTCCCATTTTCTAAGTGTATTTGATTCCCTAAAACAGATATCACAAAAAAGTTTAATCTGTTCTTCGGAATATTTTTTGTTATTAAATGACTCTTTATTGAATTTGTTATTTTCCGAAGTACAACTTAATAATAATAAGCCAAACATCGATATCAAAAATCTTTTATAGATCATATTTTGTAAAGGTTAGGCAATGATTTGTATTCCTTAAGTTTAAATGATTTTCCGTAAAAACTACTAAAACTGGATAGAAATAATTCCTTCAGATTTAGAATAATGGCTTTATCTTAGGACAAATTGCGCATAATCATTCGTTTTAATTATGAATTGTGAATTGATTAAGCTATGCTATCGTAGAATCAGAATTTTCGAGTGTGACTATCTCCTGTTGATCCAATGCCAGGTCAGCAATGGCAGATTTTATTGTTGGCCGTTTCATTGCCAGCAATACAACCAATAAGCCGGCATAGACCATGAAATTGCTGTTATTGGTTATATAAATAGCAACCAAAGCAAACAAGGCTGGACCTTCGAGCAAAATATACCGGATAATCAATGACTCCCTGTATACGGCCATCTTGACTTTTAAATCTCCGCTTCCGATAATTGCATTGAGTTTAAGCCTGAAAATGATATTGCTTGCAATAATTCCGGCAATTACCAATCCGGGTACAATATAAACCAGTAATTTAGCTAATTCCGACTGTGTATCCGGGTTCTGAAAATCAGCTACAAAGATATAGACAACTATTCCAAATAAAACAACACCCAGCATCATAGCCAGATGAATAATCGAAATAAATTTAAAATACTCTTTTGATGATTGTCTGTTGTTTTCCATAAATATTAATTGTCTATACCCTTGAATGACTTTTCATTCAATTCATTTGTTCCTACTAATTTAAAAATTGAAAATCCTGTCATTATTTCTCAGCAAAAATACATATTATCCGTGTACAATGAACCTTTTTACTAAAATAAATTTAACTTTTATTTTCAGGATTTTCTTCACATGGTTCATCTTTCTACCTAAGTCTGAAAACGTAGTATAGTTAAACGTTTTTACTCAATAGAAAAAGAAATAAATCGAAAAGGCACATTAAAATAAAGTTTTCAATATGCAGGTTGTCAATTTAATCGTGGAGGTTTTGTGGTTGGTTGATAAAGTTTTTCGTTTTGCAAATTCATATATATTATTTTGCATTTACGATAGGAGAAATCGTTCCGTGTTCTGTGTTCCGTGTTCCGTGTTCCGCGTTTGAAGAGTTTGAAGAGTCTTGACTCTTAGTGACGGCTTCACTCCAAGTGAAGCCGTCACTATGCACTATGCACTATGCACTATGCACTATGCACTATGCACTATGCACTATGCACTATGCACTATGCTTAATGCTCTACGCTCGAAGCTGAATCTCTCAGCAGTAGCGAACTGTCACCATAACTCAGGAACCTGAAGTCATTAGCCAGTGCGTAATCGTAAATATCCGTCCAGTGACCATCCACGAAAGCCGATACGAGTAGGAGCAGGGTGCTTTTGGGTTGGTGGAAGTTGGTAATCATGCCATTCACCAGGTGAAAAGTATATCCGGGCTTGATCATGATCTGGGTATTGGCATGGAGTGTCGTCAGGTTGTTACTGTCCAGGTACTCGAGTATGTTTTGCAATGCTTCACGGGTAGGAATCTCATGATGTGATTCATAGGGTTCCCATTGCGAGACATGGAGCGATGTAAGCCCGTCGCTACCGTACATCACTTTTTCTGGGGCAGAGATGTCCGGAGAGAGGTTTTTCCCGATATAGTACAGGCTCTCGAGTGTCCGCACTGAGGTGGTGCCCACAGCGATGATATGCCCCACTTTTTGCAACAGGTGCTCAATGGTGCTGCGCTTCACCGAGATCACTTCGGTATGCATGTGGTGCTTGTCGATGGTGGCTGTCTTTACAGGCTGGAACGTTCCGGCGCCTACATGGAGGGTCAGTTCTTCGGTTTCAATGTTTTTGGCTTTGAGGCTTTCAAATACTTCAGGTGTGAAGTGCAACCCTGCCGTTGGCGCTGCTACCGATCCTTTTATTTTGGAATAAACAGTCTGGTAGGTTGTCAGGTCACTCTCTTCCGTTTTACGGTGCAGGTAAGGCGGGATAGGTAATTCACCGGCTTTCTCGAGCAGCGTGGCAAAGTGTATGTCTGCACAGTCCCAGGTGAAACGGATGCTGTGGGTGTTTTCTTCCGTATGGAGCAGTTCGGCATTGAAGGTACATGTTTTGCCATCTACCTCCACAGATTTAGTGAGTTTTTCACCATGCCATTTCTTGACATTGCCTACCATGCATTTCCAGGTACATCCGGCAGTAGCACCGAGCGACAAAGCATAATCGGCAGGGGCAAGGGGCTCCAGACAAAATACTTCAATGCGTGCTCCGGTATCCTTGTGGAATATAAGCCGTGCCTGTATAACGCGGGTGTTGTTGTATACCAGCAGACTGTCCGATGGCAGATAAGCGGCAAGGGAAGAGAAAACACTTTGGGTGATGGAAGCGTTATGATATACCAGCAATTTGGATGTGTCACGAACGGGCAATGGAAATTTGGCAATGCGTTCGTCAGGTAGCGGATAATCGAAGCTATCGATATAAATAGGCTGTTCTTCTTTCGGTTGGTTCACAGGAGATACGGAAAAAATGTTGTAAATTTGCACAAAAGTACACAAAAAAAACAAGCCCCCTTCAATTCCCCCGAAGGAGGAGAGAAAATCTGCCTATAGGGGAGATTGAGCGGGGACGGAATATAATGATAAAACGAGGCGATAATGTGCGTTTTCTGAACGCAGTAGGGGGTGGGATAGTCACCCGTGTGGATGAAAGTAAGAAAATGGTGTATGTGGAAGATGCTGATGGGTTCGAAATGCCCATGCAGGAACGCGAATGTGTGTTGATAGAAGCCATTAACAAGGAAACAAATTTCCCTATCAGGGATTTTAAGACAAAGACAACTGTTGCACCTGTACAGGCATCGGGCAAAGAAGTATTACCCGTGAAGCCGGAACCTGTAAAACAAGAACCGATTGTTGAAACTCCCGAAGGGGATACTCTGATAGCCTTGCTGGCCTTCTTTCCGGAGGATATCAAGCAAATGCAGACTACAGCCTACGAATGTTACCTGGTGAACGATAGCAACTACTACCTGTACTACAATGTGGTGAACGGAGAAAACGACGTATGGCAGAGTGTTGCCAACGGAATTATAGAACCGAATACGCAGGAAATGCTTACCGGTATTACCAAAGAGCAACTGAGTGCGTGGGAACGGGTACGGGTGCAACTGATACCGTTTAAACAGGGGAAGAGTTATATACCACAGGCTGTTATTGATGCCAGGCTAAAGATCAATGCAGTGAAATTCTATAAACTCCACAGCTTTACTACCAATGATTATTTCGATGAACCTGCCATGCTGATTGATATTACTGCGGAAAAGGAAAAAGAAGATGAGAATAAGAAGCTGGCGGAAGTTTCACCTGAAGAGATCAAAGAAGCCATGTTTCAGAAGGTAGAAACCGGCAGGCCACGGATTGTGAAACGCAAAGAGGCTCAGGAAGTGATAGAAGTTGACTTGCATATCAACGAATTGCTTGACTCGACAGCCGGTATGTCAAATGGTGATATGTTGCAATGCCAGTTGGATAAGTTTCATGCTGTGCTTAATGAAAATAAAAACAAGAAAGGACAGAAAATTGTCTTTATCCATGGCAAAGGCGAAGGCGTATTGCGCACAGAAATTGAAAAACTACTCAAGACGCAATATAAAAGCTATTACTTCCAGGATGCATCATTCAGGGAATATGGCTTTGGTGCGACTATGGTGACGATAAAATAGATTGGTTAATTGAGTTAATTGGTTGATTGAGTTGATTGGTTAACTGATAGTTGAGTAAAATAATGAATGGTTAGTTGAATTATAATTGTTTGATAAGAAACACAATAATCCAACTAACCATTTTTCTATGTAGTAAGTCAACCAATTAACTCAATCAACCAATTAACCAATCTCCACATCATTCCGTCAAAAATAAAATCATTCTTTCCACCGCTTGCTGACATACAGGGCAAAACTCAGGGGCTTTGTTGGTACGCATGCGGCAATCAAACATGGGACGGTACATGCCTTTTGTGAGGTAACCACCTCCTTCAAATACACCAACTTTTGTCTTGCTTTCATCCGTTACCGGTGTTGGAAAAAGTGTTCCTTCCGGGATGAAGGCTTTCCATTTACGGTCGAACTGTACCAGCGAAGTGATATTCGGCTCCCAGGGTTCTTTCTTGATATCATACATGCCATCCAACGCATCCTGTTTCTCATAATAGTATTCATCAGCCAGCCCTGCAAACGAATGCCCGAATTCATGCACGGTAACCTGTGTGGAAAGCTTATTACCGGCAGCGGTGAGTGCATAGAAATTATATATGCCTCCACCACCATATGTCGAAGTATTAGCCAGCACATATATGGCATCATATGGCACCAGAGCTGCCAGGTCTCGCACTTTAAAGGTATTCACGGTTGTCAGGTAGCGTGGCTCGTAGAACGTGTAGAAATTTGACCCTACAGCTGTATTCTTCCAGGGCGAATCACCGGAGAGTGATATTCCGGATTCGTCAGAGGGAGCTGCAATGGCGTATATGTTGATGCGGGTCCGGTATTTTGTGAAAGGTTCATGGGTAAGCAGATTTTCAGCAAGGCGTTGGGCGTCGCGGTAGAACTTTCCTTGCTCTTTGGCAGTATATCCTTCGGCTATCACGGCGATATCAATGGCTTTATCCGGTGTCAGTGTTTTTGAAATAATCTTTACTGGTACTGCTTTCGGCTTGGAACAGTCGATCAGCTTATCAGTGGGTGAAAGAGAGTAACGAAACAGTTCTGTCCAGTGATCCAGATCTATCCGTTTTTCAATAATCAGGGTAACGGCTTTTACGGGAAATGGAAACTGGATAGTTTGTTCAAAGCTTTTGAAGGTGGTTAGTGCTTCATGGGTTGTTTGCCATTCGCGGTACAGGGCGCTGAAACCATCGGTATAGATTTGTTGATTGTTTATGCTGTCCAATACCCGGAAGCGGAAATCACCAAGGTTCAAATCGGTTGACAAATGCGATTGCCTGCCTCCCCAGTAAGGTTCCTGTTTTATTTTATCCAGGAATACACTGGTCTGATGTGCATTGCCGCATAAATGGAAATCTACGCGACACGCCTTATCCGTAAAGAAATCGGAATATTGTTGACCAAGAAAGGTCGTGCAATGAATCAGTAAGAGGAATATAACGAACGTTGGTTTTGACATAAGTTTGAAATTGATTAAACGTTCTGCAAATTAAAGAATAATTATAAACAAAACCTAAACAGAAAACGCTTTTTCTTATTTATTGTTCGCTTTTCATTCCTCTCCCGATTCCGTTGCTGTAATGTCAGAAAGTTTTCTAACTGATTTTATTTAGTCCGTGTTTTTGTACGCTTTCCTTTCCGTTTGAATTTTGCATATACAGATCTATCGTAATATAATTTCTACAAGGTCCTTTGCTTCTAAAAATTTCAAATATACCCTAAGCAAAGAAGCATTCTCATAAAGCTCAATTGTGTGACAAATAACATTCTTTTCAGCACAATTGTTTTTGTTGGGTGATGTTTTAAGTTGGTTAATAATTTGATTGGCTATATAAGTAGAGTGTTTATTTATAAGACTTGAAAACGTATAAAATCTTACATGGCTTTTCAGGAAAAAGAATTCAGAATGTTTAATTCATAATTCATAGTTCATAATTCATAATGCTTGTATATTGATCTGTGAATGTCTGAATAACAACAAAAGCCTTTCTTTCGAAAGGCTTTTGTTGTTATTCGGATCCATAATTATGAATTAAGAATTAAGAATTATGAATTAAACATTATGAATTAAGGATTATGAATTTTTTCTTCTGACTCCCTGATCTATAAATACTTCTTTCGGTGGAAGTAATAAATCATCCGGATCGGATAATATCTTTTCGAGCAATCGCATGGAACGTGCATAATAAAAGCCATCGCAAATTCGCTCATCGAGAACAAATTTAAGGAGCACACTTTTAGTCGGTTTAGTTTCTCCACTCTTATCCGTTACATTTTCTTTGGTCTTTCTGCCCATGGCTACAAACATGCTACATGTGCCGAATTCATACAAATGATGGTAGATCGATTCAATGCCTATGGACCCCAGGTTGGTTAGAAAGAAACTGGAATGAAACGGACTGGCATGATTGAATATCCGGGGCATTAGTCCTGTTTTGTCAAGATGCGTTAATACGTAAACGACTATCCGCAGTAAAAAGTCAGGGAGATACCCAAATAACCTCGACATATGATCCGTTGAGCTATCCTCACTTTTCTTTATGGCCATTGTTAATTCATCATTGGTTTTACGCACGATATCCTGCAAGGTATCTGTAGGCAAGAAATAGGGCTTTATGATGGTTTCTTCAGCCGTATCGGACATCGATCGTTTTATGGCAATGGAAAAGCTGACATGGTTGCGTGCAAATATTTTATGCCACATCACAAATCGGTTCAGGTTAGGACGTTGCGACATAAGCCTTACCAATGAGGCCATGACCACATGCATAATCGACAGATTCGGAATTTCTTCTTTATGGGTGCGTATGAAAGTTTCTATTTTGTCAATGGGTACTTTAATCTCAAAAAGTACCTGGGAATCCACTCTTGATTTAAGAATAAAAGGTGCTACCGAAAACATAGGATCCACATTCCGCAATCGCCAACCATCATACCGATCGCCCAAACGCCAGTGGAAATAATTCAATTTATTATCTTTATACATTAATTTGTTCTCGTTTTTATTTCGGGTTCAAAGATACGTTTTCTTTTTACAAATATTTGAAGCAAAAAGATCAAAATGTGGCATTATTCTGTCAAAACAACCAATAACAAGGTTTTTTTTTGAAATAGATTTCATTTTTATTAAAATATACGGATATAAAAAACAAAAGCCACAATTACGTGACTTAGGGAGTATTATTTTAATGTCAGTCGCATGACTTCATTTTCTTCAATTTGCCCGTTATCCATCATGAAACGTATCACCCGGAGTGCTTTTGGCTCATGGATATTTAATTTCTTTACCAGGGAATTGATGGTTAGAGATTCAGCAGTCAATGCCTGTTCAACAGCCAGAAGGATAGTATCAAAATCATCATTGGTCACCTGTGTTTCCTTTTCTTTCAGGCATGTGTCGCAACAGCCGCAGGGCTTCAAGTCTTTTTCTCCAAAATAACCGAGTAACATCCTGCTACGGCAATTGGTTTCTTCCTGTGCATAATCCAGCACATTTTTCACACGTGCTATATACCGTTCCCGGCGGTCGTCGTAAGCTTCTTTGCCCAGGATTACCCGGTCAGTGGCTTCACGTTCACGTACAAAAGTCAGATAAGGTGTTTTCTTCCGGGGAATAAACTGAATAATCCGTTCCTTGGCTAATACAATCAGCTGATCGTATACATTGTTCCGGGTCCATTGCAGTCTTTTGGCAATTGTTTCTTCGCTGATAGGTGCCAGGTCGGTAAATAACCCTGTGTATGAACGGAGAAGGATGTGTATCAGCTTTTCCTGTTCGGCATTCTGTTTTAGTTTGTATAAATCATCTTTCCCGACAGTGAACATAACCCTCGACGAGCTGTCCTGTTCATCGGTAAGTTCGATATATCCTGCCTGTTGCAGTATTTTCAGGCAATTGTATGAAATAAGGATGGGCAACTTGAATTTGGTACAGAAGTCGCCAATGTCGAACGCAAAGACTTTATCCAGTCCTGAACCAACACCCATTTCAAAGTAATTGCCCAATGCCTCGTACACTTTCAATACTATTTCTTTTCCTGGGAATGAATCCGTAACGCGCTTCCGCATTTTTACAGCATCCCCGTTGTTATACAGCAATACAGCATATGCCTTTTGTTCATCCCTGCCTGCACGTCCTGCTTCCTGAAAATATGCTTCCAGCGAATCAGGCAAATCCATATGGACGACTGTGCGAACCTCTGCCTTGTCAATCCCCATTCCAAAAGCATTGGTAGAAACAATCACCCGGGTATCGCCTGACATCCAACGCGATTGTTTGGCATCTTTGGTTTCATTCTTTAAGCCTGCGTGAAAGTTCTCTGCTGATATCCCATTCAGATTCAGAAAATCAGCTACCTCTTTGGTCTTCTTTCGGTTGCGTACATAGACCACCGAAGTACCCGGTACATTATGAAGTATTTTAAGCAGGCTCTCGTCCTTGTTCTCTACCGTACGTACCACATACGCCAGGTTGGAACGGTTAAAACTCTTTTGAAAGACATTTGGCTTTTTAAAAAGCAATTGCTTCTGAATATCCTCCACCACCTCGGGAGTAGCAGTGGCGGTAAGTGCCAGTACCGGTACGTCCGGCATGATCTCCCTGATATCGGCAATACGCAGGTATGAAGGACGGAAATCATAGCCCCATTGAGATATACAATGCGATTCATCCACTGCAATCATACAAACGGTAGTTTGCCCTATCTTTTCAATAAAAATGGGTGTGGCAAGTCTCTCAGGTGAAACGTACAGGAACTTATACGCACCAAAGACTGAATTCTCAAGTGTCATCAGGATAGCATCATGCGACATACCCGAATAAATGGCTGCAGCTGCAATGCCACGCTTTTTCAGGTTTAATACCTGGTCTTTCATCAGGGCAATAAGAGGGGTCACCACAACGCAGAGTCCTTCCATAGCCATGGTGGGCACCTGAAAGGTCAGTGATTTTCCTCCACCTGTGGGCATTAAACCCAGGGTGTCTTTCCCTGATGCGATGCTCCGGATGATATCACCCTGCAACGAACGGAAATGATCGTAGCCCCAGTATTGCCTGAGTATGTCGAGGTATTTTTGCATAGTATCGATTATTCCCGCGAAAGCGACTTTAGGATTCGTAGATATTGAATGATCTGTTTGTTAACCAGTAAGTACTTTCTTGTCAGCAACTTGTCAATTATAAATTATGAATTATAAATTATTTAGGTTGCTATACCGGTAACCGGTAAGCAGTTAATAGGATTTAATGATTTATTTGGCCATCTATAAAAGTTTACATATCAGAAACTTGGCAATTATTAATTATTAATTATAAATTATGAATTGCTTATAACTATTTTCTACAAAAATAACGTTTTTTGAAACATGATTTACCAATTCGTACGTTAATTCTGAAATTTGATTTTTCTGTGTGTACTTCCCATGCAGGCATAAAAAAAGAGGAAAACTTTTGTCTTCCTCTTTCCCTGTTATTATTTTCCGTTGACTTCTGTAAGTATTTCGCGAACGTCATCTAAACATTCTCCGCAGGCTTTGCCAAAATAGAATTCTTTATTGATCTGTTCTGCTGTCTTCAAGCCTTTTTCTATGATTGCGTTTTCGATGGTTGATCGGTGTACATCGTTACATCCGCAAATGATTGGATCTTCTGTCATGATTGTTTGTATTTAGTTAAACAATGCCCCAACCCTGAATGTGGTCGGATACATACTAACAACCTTCATGCAAAATGGTTTTTTGTTTACGTCTTCTTAATGATTTTAAAAGATTAATTATAGGATTTAGTCTTTTTGCGTACAATATAATCCGGACTTATTTCAACTTGAATGAAATCGGGATTGTATAATATACATCGACCTTCTTTTCCTTTGAATAATGCGCTGAAGTGAAAACCTGTTTCCCGGGTATCCAGTCAGGTAACGTAGAAACAATTCGTATAGCCTCCTTATTCATGCTTGTTGTTAAACCCCTCACTACTTCAATCTTTTCAACTTTTCCTTCTTTGCTGAGTTTAAACCGTACCATGACTTTCCCTTCTGTCTTGCTGTTTCTTGCATCTTCCGGGTACACCAGATTATCTTGTATATATTTCATCAGTGCCTCTTCATTACCCGGAAATTGAGGCATTTTTTCATATACTCCTGTTACAGGTTCTTTGTTGATGGAATCTCTTTTCGGAATTATTGATTTCTCCACAATATCCGGTCCATAGGTTGGTACTTTCGATGTTTGCGCTTTTACGTAGGAAGTACCTGCAATAAGCAGAAAAACGGCTATTTTAGCAATACCCCATCCTCTTTTGTGTTGATTTTTCATAACGTAAATATTTGAAAATGATTTAAGTTATTCACAGTTTTATGCTTTATTCCAAATTAAAATAGATTGGTAATGTATACCATACCGAAACATTGACTCCGTTTTGTCTGCCGGGTGTCCATGTTGGGCTTGAGTTGATTACGCGTAATGCTTCTTTGTCACAGGCTGGGTCAAGGTTTCTTATTACTTCACTTCTTTCGATATTCCCGGTTGAATTTACAACAAAACGAACTATAACACGACCATGAATTTGTTTTGCTTTTGAATCCTCAGGATATTTCAGGTTCTCATTAATAAATTTCATTAATTTATTTTCTCCACCCGGGAATTGCGGCATAACTTCAATCACCTGATAAATATGATTTCCCTGTGAGTCTTTTGGCCTTTCATCCATACTCTTTTTCTGAATGTTTCTGAGACTCGTTATTTCGATTACTCCATTCATTCCATCATTTCCGAACTTTTCAAGCAATTCTTGTTTTACTTTTTTATTAACGGGTGTTGAAATTTTATACGATTTTATTTGTCCAAAATCCAGCCAGTTTCTATCAAAACCAACAGGTAATTTTTCCCCATCTATAACTACCAGTAACTTCTTTGTATCTCCATCATACTCATAGCCGGATTGGTCTAACCCCATTTCTTCCAATTTAAAGTCAATGGGCAATGTAATATATACATTTACTTTTTTACCATCCTTTTCACCGGGGATAAAGCCAGTCAACGACTTAATTACTTGCAAAGCTTCATTATCCAGCAATGGGTCAATACTTCTAACAATTTTCGGAAATCTGATTTTACCGGTTTTATCTACTACAAAGCGAATAATCACTTTTCCCTGAATCCCATTTTCCTGAGCAACTACCGGATATTTTAAATTTTTTCCAATATAATTCATTAACTTAGAATCACCTCCAGGGTATTGGGGCATTTTATCTGTTTTTTGGTAAATATAGTTTTCATCTCCGGGTTTATAACCGGAAGTGTCTTTGAAAAAGTGTATATCTTTAGATGTTGTAAGTTGAACTACCCCGTTTTTGGCTAATGGTCCGTACCGGCTGATTAATTTGTTTTTATTTTCAGAAGGAAATGGTTTATTTACACTGCCTGTATCTATCGCTTCAGGATTTATCACGTTAAGATTGAATTTCAATGGCATCTTAAGGCTGTCGATCACAATTAATGTACTGTCACTTATATGCCAGGTTTCAGCGTTTATTTCAGACGGAGTGTTTTTAAAAGCAATAGGTATTGTCTGATAAACAGACACTTTTTTACCGCTTTGTTCTCCGGGAATCCATACAGGAAATGAATTTACAACCCTCAAAGCTTCCTGATCCAATTCAGGTGATACTCCCTTTATAACTTTTGCATTTTTTACTTCACCCGAATTATTTATAATGAATTGTACGATAACTTTGCCTTGTATTTTGTTTTTAAGGGCTGATTCGGGATATCGTATGTTTTGATTGATAAACCTAAATAATGCCATTGAACCTCCCGGGAATAGAGGCATTTTCTCAGTGTAAGAAAATACAGTATCCTGTCCAGGTTCAATAGACTGATTATTTATCAAATAGGACAACGTTGTTTCAGTCTGTAAATTCGTTGATTTTAATTCTGTAAATGAATTGAATACCAGAAAGAAACATAATATTAAAGTGCTAACTAAGATGATATTTCCGGGTGTTTTTAATCGATTCATGTTTAATCGGTATTTGATTTGGTAAGGATATAACGAATATAAATTTAACTTACTTGTTTAAACTGCAACAAATATACAGTTTTATCGTCAGAATTTAACTTTGGAATAAAAAAAGCATGTGTGATTTTTAAATCACACATGCTTTTGATTATTAAAAGAGCTTACTCTTTCTCCCAAATTTTATTTTCTGCTCCCGATCAGAATCACCCCGTTTACAGCATCCCGGCCATACTGGGATACTAATTTTTTGGTGACTTCTTTGCTGGTAGGTTGCAGTACCTGATATGAGGATAAGTTTTCGTAGCGTAGCCATTCCAGTTCAAAGGATGCGGGCAGCCGTTGTCCATCAAGTAACACGATGGTTTTATTGTTTCGAACCCATTCTTTTTTCTCTGTGGAAGGTACGTCAAGTTTAAAGGTGACGGGCAAGGTTACCAGGATATTTATGTTGGTACCGCATTTTGCTGCCGGAGTCCATGCCGGTAAGGTGTTCACAACCCGTACTGCTTCTTTCCCCAGAAAATAGTCCACCGACTTTATGGCAGTTGCATTGCTTACTTTTCCTGCAGTATCCACCATAAAGCGCACATATACCTTTCCCTGAGTCCTGGTACGTTGCGCAACAAACGGATACTGAATGCTGTCGGCAAAATAACTCATCAGTTTTTCTTCACCACCCGGATACACCGGTATGACTATATCTTCCTTGCAGGTAGTATTTTTAGCTAAAGTTGGATTAAGTGTCGAATCTGGCAACGAATATTGTATCTCACTCTGTTTCTTTGTAATCAGGATCACTCCGTTTTCAGCCTGTTTGCCATATTTGGACTTCAATGCTGATTTCTCCTTTTCAGGAAAGGGCTTTAGCACGGTTACCGTACCAAACTGGTTGAAGTTTAATATTGTTGCATTAAAATTGTCAGGCATTTTTACATTGTCGATTACCACCACGGTTTTCTCATTCACTTCCCAGGCATCCTCCGGTGATACATTCTGGAAAAGGATCGGGATAATGCGGTAAACAGCAACCTTTTCCCCGTTTTGTTCCCCGGGAGTCCAGTCTGGTAATAATCCGATAACCCGCAACGCTTCGTTATCCAGATTTTTCGATATACTTTTCAGTACTTTTGCATTTTCAACTTTTCCGGTTTTGCTGATGACAAATTGAACAATCACTTTCCCGTGTTCATCATTCTTTTTGGCTTCCTCAGGATACACCATTGTTTTGCTGAGAAATTTTATCACCTCTTTTTCTCCGCCCGGAAACTGCGGCATCTTTTCAACAAACGAGTACACCGAGTCCTTTGAGGTAGTTTGGGTACCTGTATTGTCCTGCTGGTCAATAACCTGCTGGTTTTTTATTCGCTTGGAAGCTTGTACGTTACTTGTAAAAGATAAAAGGAGAGCAAAAATAATTGTCAATGTAGGATTAAATAGCAGACAACCGGATTTTAAAGAATTTTTCATCAATCGTATTTTATGGATTACAAAATTAAATTTAAGTAACCGGAATTATCCCGGCATGGTGTTTTTCAATCAGAAAGCAAATGTACAACTATATTTTATTTTAGTGAAATTTAATTGACAGAATGAAGAATTAATTTACATTAAAATCAATCTCCTGTTTTGAATGGATTCTTCGTTCTTTCGCAGTTTGTCAAATCACATCAGGTTAGGATTGTATAGGATTAATGAGTATTCCAATTAAAAATACATGAAAATTCGACAATATGAAATTGCTCATTGGATATTATTCTGTATGTATTCCTGTCCTTTAAAGTGATGATATTACGTGATCTAAACCTATTTTACATTTCTTTTTCGTTTAACTACTGACAACATAAGGGTATTCCTTGTTTGTCTTACCGTTATCCCATAGTATATATGATATGGGATAAAGGTGGGATATCTATGGGATATCTATGGGATATCTATGGGATAACATAGAACAGGTGTAAAAGAAATGTAGAATACAAGGGAAAATTACCGGAAAGAAGAATTGAAGAGCGGGTAGAATTTATGCAAAGAAGTGATGTGATTTTATCATAACGAAATATTTCAATAAAAATTATCTTAATGTATGTGCCTGAATCTCACATTGGATATTTATCGAATTGACATCGTATATGAGGTCATACTGACAACGAATCCTTTGCAAAATATCACTGTAAAATCTAATCTTTCACAACAAAAAGAAGACGTAGAAACCTGTTGGTTATTTTTTCTTTTTCCTTGCATCCTGTTCGGCTTTTATTTCCAGAATCCGATTCTCCACAGCATTGTAGTAAGATGCTGCCTGCGGATTTTTGGGAGTATCCGGTTTTGCTATAGGTCGTGTTGCCATAAACTGCGAATAGTAATTCAGTGCCTCTACGGGATTCTTGAGGGCATTTTCATAAATCTCGCCAATGTTATACAGGGCTATTTTATAACCGGGATTGCATTTGTAGCAGATTTTCAGGTATTTAATTTCTTCAGTCGAATTAGATAACCGGTTATAAGCCTGTGAAATGTTATAATAATAATTAAACAGTATCGAATCGTTTGGAATCATCTTGTTTAATCCGTTGTTTAATACCTGAATACCTTTTCGTTGATGGCCACTGAAAATAGCTGATTTACCCAGATAAAAATACAGGTTTATGTTGCTGGAGTCTTTCCGGAATGCACAACTTAAATGATTATACGCATTTATATAATCCGTTGTTGCAAAATAGGATGCTCCCAGATAATAATTAGTCAGAAAAGAACTGTCACCTTCCAGAAACAACTTGTTGAGACGATAAATTGCCGGATCATAATTTTTGTTCATGCAATACCCGATTCCATTAAGCCGGTTGATAACCTGATTGGATGAATCGTTTACGATAAACCGGTCGGTACAACGTATCAATGCGGGATAATCATCGTTATGCAAATACAATCCCGACAAATTGGCCACGCAATTAAAATCACCGGGATTGAAGGTAACCGCTTTTTGATAATAGCAAATCGCTGAATCCTGTTTTGAAAGTTGCGCATAACAATCGCCCAGCATTGGAAATAAAGTCGAAAGCGTATCATTCTGTAAAATGGTATGGGCAAGTGTAATCGTTTGATTCCAGTCTTTCAGTCTGTAAATGACATTCAGATAGCTTAACCGGACAAAACGATTGGTGGGGGCGGATTGCAAGGCCATTAAATAGTAGATTTTTGCTTTGCTGAAATTTCCCGTTAACTGATAATTCTCTGCCAGTTCAATAACCGTAGAAAGGTTTGAGTTATCCTGTTTTACTATCCGCTCTAACAGTAGAATTGCCTCCGGGTAACGGGCAATATTTTTATAACACCTGGCCTTCAAAACCGCAATTTCAGGTGTCTCCTTTTCTTTTGACAGGAGTTTAATGGCTGTATCATAATCATAATTTTTCAGTGCCGACTGGATGGCATAGTTCTGGGCGTTTGCCATACAGGAACAGAATAGGAGTAATCCAATGAATAAAGGTTTCATAGATACTTTTTTTTAATACTGTGCCGGTAAGCATAACCGGCACAGTATTTTATGAGTTTATTTCTTTTTGGTAATCATAATCACACCATGTGTGGCATTCTCACCATATTTAGCAACTAACTCTGCTCTTTCTTCTTCTGTTCCGTTTTTTAGAACGTTGACAGATGCTATATCTTCCTGGTTAATGGATTTAAAATCGAACCCTATTGGTTGAACAACTCCATCTACGATAACTACAAGGCTCTTTCTAAAATTGTCCACAGCACTTTTATCTACTTTTTTGTCTCCTTTGCTATTATCCAGTTTAAACGCTATTGGCAATGTATAATATACATCCACTTTTTCACCATTCTGTTCTCCAGGTATCCAATCAGGCAAGGATTTTACAACCCGTAATCCTTCTTTGTCGAGAGATGCGTCAATTCCTCGAATGACTTCAGCATTTTCAACTTTTCCTAATTTAGTTACAATAAAACGCAAGATTATTTTGCCCTGAATACCTTTTTGCTGAGCTTCTACCGGATATCGTAGATTCCGGGCAATATAATTCATTAATTCTTTTTCGCCGCCGGGAAACTGAGGCATATTCTCTACAACCGTATATATCCTTTCGTTGTTTGTAGCGCCCGGTGCAGTCTTTGATTCCTGTACAACACTTTCAACAGGATTCTCTACTTCTTTCTTTTCAATAATCACAGAATCTTTTAATGAGGAAGGAACCGTTGTACTAATTGGGGTAAATGACTCAGTACTTTCATCTGTTTTTTGTGAAATGATATGTTTTGCCTTAGAAACAAGTGCTTCTGCATTGCTTGACAGCACTAATGCCAGTGCCAGTGGAACGATAAGCGAGTACTTCAGGATACCTGCTTTCCTTGTTTTTTGTTGATTCATCATGGTGATTCTTTTTTTTAAGGGTGAGACATTAAATTTATTGATTAGTTGGTTTTCAGGAACCTGATAGGATAACTGCAATAAATGATACTGGTAATTCTTTGAATCAATGCCGGATTGCAATACGCTGTTATCGGCCAGGAATTCCAGGTTGTGGCGTATCTCGCGTTTGAGAAGCCAGGCAGCAGGATTGATCCATAAAAGAATAGTCAGTAATTCACTCAGGATCACATCCAATGAATGCCATTGACGGGCATGTGTGCTTTCATGAGTAAGGATTTGCCGGGTTTCATGTTCGTTATGCAATGCCGGATTCATGTATATGGTTGTAAAGAAAGAAAAAGGTGTAATCTTTCCGTCAATAGCCATAATATCAATACCATCCAGCATCATCTTTTTGCCTTTAAGCTTCCAACGTAGAATAGAAAAAAATTGAACGAACATTTTTACAAGAAGGAATAGCGAAACGATGCCATAAACTGCCAGTAGTAAATTCTCAATGGTTATCACTGATAAAGGTGTTGCGGTTACTGTGATTTCATTGAGTTGCACAGAGCTTGCCATGATGACCTGCATAGGTTCCTGCCTTTCAAGCCAACCCGATATGGAAATAAACGGATATACAGCAGCCAGTAAAATGCTAAAAACCAGATAAAATCGCCGTGTTGTCCAGAAGGTGTCATTATAAAACACCAGGCGATAAAACAAGTAGAACAGGGCTATCGCGATGTTTACTTTCAGAAAATACATGAGTGCGTCGTTCATTTCTTTTCGATGAGTTTAATGCTAAAAAATGGTTTTCAAATAGGTATTACATATAGTTTCAAATTTTGAAATTATCAGGGACTAATAAAAAGCTGGAATGCATTGATTATCAAATCGGTTTTCCAAGGATTGAATCGAAATGAATCGTTATTTCTTCAGCGTAATTAACACCACTCCATTAACACCTCTGGAGCCATACATAGCAGTTGCAGATGCATCTTTCAAGACATCGATTGATTTAATGCTTTCCGGTTTAAGCGCCTTAACTTCTACATCTGTTGCCGGTTTTCCATCAATAAAGTAGATCGGTTTTGTGCTGTCTGTAATTTCTGATGTGGCATGTTCTTTATAAATGGTACTGTTCGAACTATTCCCCAGTTTAAATGCAATTGGCAATGTATAATATACCGATGCTTTTTTACCGTTTTGTTCACCCGGAATCCAGTTGGGTAATGAATTAACGACTCGTAATCCTTCTGCATCGGCATTTACTTCCAGTCCTCTAACAACTTTCGCATTTACCACTTTCCCTGATTGATTTACTACAAAACTTATAATTAATGTCCCTTGAATTCCCTTTTGACGAGTTTCAGCAGGATATTTTAAATTTCGGGCAATATAATTCAATAATTCCTTTTCTCCTCCGGGAAACTGAGGCATTTTTTCAACTACCGAATAAATTTTATCTTCATTTGCCACTTTCTGTACCGGTTTTGAGTTCTGAGCAACACTTACGGCAAGAGTACTGACATCTTTCTTTTCAGTTAGTATTGAACTATGAAAAGAGGAAAGGTCATTCGTTTTGATTGCAATAGTTGATACTTGATTTTTACTTGTTTTTTGAGTAATTAAATTCTTTGTTTTAGATACAAGTGCTTCTGCATTGCTTGACAGCACTAATGCCAGAGCCAGTGGGACGATAAGCGAGTATTTCAGTATACCTGCTTTCCTTGTTTTTTGTTGATTCATCATGGTGATTCTCTTTTTTAAGGGTGAAATATTAAATCGGTTGATTAATTGGTTTTCAGGAACCTGATAGGATAATTGCAATAAATGATACTGGTAATTCTTTGAATCAATGCCGGATTGCAATACGCTGTTATCGGCCAGGAATTCCAGGTTGTGTCGTATCTCCCGTTTGAGAAGCCAGGCTGCAGGATTGATCCAGAAAAGAATAGTCATCAATTCGCTCAGGATGACATCCAGTGAATGCCATTGCCGGGCATGTGTGTTTTCATGAGTAAGGATTTGGCGGGTTTCATGTTCGTTATGCAATGCCGGATTCATGTATATGGTTGTAAAGAAAGAAAATGGCGTAATATTTCCGTCAATAGCCATAATTTCAATACCATCCAGCATCAGCTTTTCACCTTTAAGCTTCCAACGTAGAATAGAAACCAGTTGAACGAACATTTTTACAAGAAGGAATAACGAAACGATCCCGTAAACTACCAGTAGTAAATTCTCAATGGTTATCACTGATAAAGGCATTGCGGTTACTGTGATTTCATTAAGTTGTACGTAGCTTGTCAAAATAGCCTGAATGGATTCCTGCCTCTCAAACCAACCCAATATGGAAATAAACGGATAGACAGCAGCTAGTAAAATGCTAAATACCAGATAAATCCGCCTTGTTGTCCAGAAGGTGTCATTATAAAACACCAGGCGGTAAAACATGTAGAACAGGGCTATCGCGATGTTTACTTTCAGAAAATACATGAGCAGGTCGTTCATTTCTTTTCGATGAGTTTAATGATCTCTTTTAATTCTTCTGCCGATATTTTCTGCTTTTCAGCAAAAAAGCTTACCATGTCTTTATACGAATTCTCAAAATAGTTGTGGACTACTCCAGATACTAATTTAGACTTGAATTCGTTTTCTTCAATGACCGGACTATACTCTGAAGTATTTCCATAGCGGATGCCTTTAATATATCCTTTGCGTTCAAGGTTCTTTACAATTGATGCTACTGTTGTGTAAGGTGGGTGTGGCTCTTCCATTCGTTGAATGAAATCTTTAATAAATCCTTTACCCTGCTGAAAAATAATCAGCATCAATTCTTCTTCCTGATAGGTTAGTTTATCCATAGCTGCTATTTTATAAGAGATTCATTTAATTAGTTATTACGAATACTTCGCAAAACTACGAATGTTTCGTAATAATAGTTCTTTCTGATTAATCTTTTAATTATTTTTAATTATTCGATGCCTGTATAACACTCCCGTAAATTGTTGTATTTTTGTAAACCTAATAAACCAGCAAAATGAAAGACTCTGCATTTTTACCTAAAATCTACGGCTTATTTATTCTATTCCTTTTTATAAGCCCGTCTTTTGTTCATGCACAGGTTACCAGTTATTATTTCTACGTCCAGTTTACAGATAAAAATAATACACCATATTCTCTTTCCAGTCCTTCTGAATTTTTATCGGACAGGGCTATTACAAGGCGTACATCTTTTGGGTTGACATGTGATTCAACCGATCTGCCTGTTAATCCAGCCTACATACAACAAATCAGGAATTTAGGAATTCCGGTTCATAACCGGAGCAAATGGATGAACGGGGTTACGGTTTTACTCCCTGATTCAAGTATAATGAATCAGGTACGTATATTGCCTTTTGTGAAATTTGTAGAATATACAGGCAAGCTGATTGGATCCGTACTTGCCCCCAAAAAACAATATCCTGTGAAAAGTGGGTTTAATTATGGAATTGCAGCAGGCCAGATCAATCAGCTGAACGGGACAGGCCTTCATAACGAGGGATACCGGGGAAAGGGAATTCAGATAGGGGTCATTGATGCCGGTTTTATGAATGTAAATATAAATCCGGCTTTTGATAGTTTACGCTTACAGGGAAGGCTGCTGGGGATAAAGGATATCATAAATCCGAATTCAAATATATATGCTGAAGATTCACATGGAGCTATGGTACTATCCACCATGACCGGTAACCTGCCCGGTCAGTTCCTTGGAACGGCACCTGATGCATCCTACTGGCTTATCCGGACTGAATATGCTCCGACCGAATATAAGGTGGAGACCGATTTCTGGTGTTCTGGCATTGAGTTTGCCGACAGTGCCGGAGTAGATATGGCTACTTCTTCTCTTGGATATTCAACATTTGATGATCCATCCATGAATTTTACTTATGCCAGTATGAACGGAAAAGTATCAAGAGCCAGCATTGCAGCCAATCTGGCATCTAAAAAAGGAATCGTTGTTCTGGTAGCTGCCGGAAATGAAGGAAATACCGGCTGGCATTACATTAGCTCTCCCTCCGATGCCGACGGCATTGTGACGGTTGGTGCAGTTAATTCAGCCGGTACCCCAAGTGACTTTTCTTCATTTGGCCCCAGTGCTGATGGGCGGGTAAAGCCTGAGGTTTGTGCCACGGGGACTACCTCTGCAGTAATCAATACTGCCGGCACACCAAGTACTGGAAACGGCACTTCATTTGCAACTCCCATAATGGCCGGAATGCTGGCTTGCCTGTTGCAGAAGTATAAAGCCATCGATGCGATGGTTGACGTACCGACACTGCTAAACTCTGTTTTTAAGAGTGGTAGTTTGTACAGTAATCCTACTTCGCAAATGGGGTATGGCATACCTGACTTTCTCAAAGCGGAACAGAACTTAAAAATCTTTGATTCTATTCGACTGGTTGAAAAGGATAATTTCAGTATCGGATATAATCCTGTTTTTAATACACTCAATATCCGGTTTACCAATGGCCGTTTACTTCCGGATACGATAGTCAGGGTTTATTCCATGACAGGTAGCCTTGTTATGCAACAACCCCTTACCAATTATTCAACCTATTTGCAAACAGATAAACTCCAGACAGGGATTTATGCCGTAAGCGTTTCAGAAAACGGACAAGTGGATACGAGGAAAGTGCTGATACGTTGATAATTAATAATTAATAATTAATAATTAATAATTCATAATTCATAATTAAAACACTGAACACTGAACGCGGAACGCGGAACACGGAACACGGAACACGGAACACGGAACACGGAACACAGAACACAGAACACAGAACACGGAACACAGAACGCAGAACACGGAACGCTGAACACAGAACACAGAACACGGAACACGGAACACAGAACACAGAACACAGAACACGGAACACGGAACACGGAACACAGAACACGGAACACGGAACGCAAAACAAAAAAAACATGACTTCAATATCTCTTTCCGAACTTACCGAACAGATACAGCAAACCATCAGGATGAGTTTTGATACTCCTGTGTGGATCAGGGCCGAAATCAGTGAATTGCGTGAAAACCCGGGTGGACATTGCTATCTGGAGCTGATTGAAAAAGACAGTGATTCGGATACCTTACTGGCTAAGTCGAAAGCCACGTGCTGGGCTTCCACCTACCGGATGTTGAAACCCTATTTCGAAAGCAGTACGGGGCAGTCACTCAGGTCGGGATTGAAGGTATTGGTGGCGGTGAGTGTAGAGTTTCACCCTGTATATGGTTTTAGCCTGAATCTCCGGGATATTGATCCTACCTTTACCATTGGTGAAATGGCAGCCCGCAGGTTGCAGGTAATACGCCAGTTGGAGGCAGATGGCGTGGTGGATATGAATAAACAATTGCAATTGCCAATTCTGTTACAAAGGCTGGCTATAATTTCATCAGCCACTGCTGCCGGATATGGTGACTTCAATGACCAGCTGAAGAATGATGCATCCCAATTTGCATTTTATACACGGTTATTTCCGGCTGTTATGCAGGGTGATCAGGCAGAAGCTTCTATCATAGCAGCACTGGAAAAAATATATGAACATGTCGATTTGTTCGATGCCGTGGTTATTATCCGTGGGGGAGGAGCAACCACCGATCTTGCCTGCTTTGACTCTTACGAACTGGCACTGAACTGTGCCCAGTTCCCGTTGCCTGTTATTGCAGGGATCGGTCATCAACGGGATTTTACCATTCTGGATATGGTGGCTCATACAAGCGTAAAGACACCTACTGCTGTTGCAGAGTTGCTTATAGCTCATTTACAGGAAGCGGAAAATCGGGTATTGGATATTTTCTCGGATATCCGGTATGTCGTTAAAAATAAAATTGAAACTGAATACCGGAAAGTGGATCAGGCAAAATTACGCATTAAACAAACGCTGCGAAGTTGGGTGGTATTAAAGACACACCGCCTTGAACGACATAAAAGCAGGTTGCAGTCAACTGTACGCATGCACCTGTTGCGGCAAAACAGCAAGCTTCTTTTGCTTGAAAAAAATATAGAGACGCATTCCCCGGCCTTTTTGCTTCAACATGGATATACCATTACCACGTTGAATGGAAAACGTATTTCTTCCGCCAACCAGGTAAAACAAGGAGATAAAATCCGTACTTTTGTGCACGATGGAGATTTTGGAAGTAAGGTGGACTGAGGTTTACTTCGTGAAATGATTTCATGATTTAAATGCGTAATATTATTTTATAAGAATCAACCTCTCAACAAACTACTCAACTTAATCTTCCAATCAACTACTTAACTTACTTAACCAATTAACCTCCCGATAGCTATCGGGACAACCAATCAACCAATATGTCAAGAATAACGCTCGAGAACATGGAGTTTCACGCATTTCACGGCTGTCTGGAACACGAACGACTGCTGGGCAATACTTTTATTGTCTCCGTAACTATGGAGCTTAAAACGGCTCGTGCAGGAGAAACTGATGCATTGGAAGACACCCTTAATTATCAATTGGTGTATGATGTCGTAAAGAATCAGATGGATATACCTTCCAACTTAATCGAACATGTTGGTCAACGTATACTGGATTCTGTTTTTACTGAATTTCCACAAATAGAAGTACTGGAAGTAAAACTGTCGAAATTAAATCCGCCTCTTGGTGGTAAAGTTGACAGAGTGACTATTGAACTTTGCAGGAAAAGACAAATTATTAATTAATAATTAAAAATTAAAAATTAATAATTGATAAATTACTAATAAGCAGGTGCTTATAAGTTAACAAATAGATTATGAAATATCTACGATTACTTATAACACGTTATACAAGACAAAAAAATGCTTTCCTCAATCAGAGAAAAGCATTTTTTTTTGAAGTAAGTGTACAATCAGGCGCCTAATGCCTTAAATGCCTCGTATACCAAAATAGCTGGCCACACAAATGCCTTTAAAATAGCTAACACTCCAAACCAAAAACTTGTAGCATGCGGCAGAAAATAAACGGCAGCACCAATTACTCCCAATCCGTATACTGCTCCACCGGAAGCAGTTTGTTGATTGTGATGCCTGTTGTGGTAATCATACTTTTTTTCTTCGTCCATATAGGTGTTTTTTTTGAAACTATGAATATATTAATTTTATGGATCTGCTTAACAATAGGCAAATGAAATATCTGACAAAGATAACTTTAATATTTAATTGATAGACTTTCAAAAGAGTATTAATTTAAACTCTGCATTTTAGAGTAACTATCCGGCACAAAAAAAGACAGACGCATGTTGCTGTGTCTGTCTTTGTACTACAAGGTATTCTATGCAGGTTATTTATAAAATTTGTCACGAACTTCTTTTACTTCTTCTGAAGTTATATAATCGTCGTAATCCATCTGTTTATCAATGATACCATGAGGTGTAAGTTCAATAATACGGTTACAAACAGTTTGAATAAATTCACGGTCATGCGAAGACATTAAAACATTACCCTTGAAATTAACCAGTGTATTATTAAATGCCTGAATGGATTCAAGGTCCAGGTGATTAGCCGGGGAGTCAAGAATCATTACGTTAGCATTACGAAGCATCATGCGTGAGATCATGCAACGCATTTTCTCACCACCGGAAATGACACTGGCCTTTTTATAAATTTCTTCTCCTGAGAATAACATTTTTCCCAGATATCCACGAATAAATGCTTCGGTAGTATCAACAGAGAATTGCCCCAACCAATCTACCAAATTTAAATCTGTATTAAAGAACTCTGAATTATCGAGTGGGAGGTAGGCATTGGTAATTGTTATCCCCCAGTTATATGTGCCTTCATGTTCTTTATCATGCCCGTTGATGATCTCAAAAAAAGCAGTCATAGCACGTGGGTCACGCGAAAGGAAGATAATTTTATCGTTTTTCTCTACATTGAAATTTACATCTTTGAAAAGTACAGTTCCATCTTCCAGTGTCTTTCCTAATCCGGCAATTTCTAAAACCATATTACCCGGATCACGATCCGGTGTAAAAATAATACCCGGATATTTACGTGTTGAAGGTTGAATTTCTTCTACATTCAGTTTCTCCAACATCTTCTTACGACTGGTTGCCTGTTTTGATTTAGCCACATTGGCACTAAACCGGCGAATAAATTCTTCCAGTTCTTTGCGCTTTTCGTCTGCTTTCTTATTCTGGTTTTGTTGTTGGCGAAGTGCCAACTGGCTAGATTCGTACCAGAATGAATAGTTACCGGCAAATAGTTGTACTTTTCCAAAATCAATATCCACAGTGTGTGTACTCACGGCATCAAGGAAATGACGGTCATGCGAAACAACCAATACAGTATTGTCATAGTTTGCAAGATAGTTTTCGAGCCACATAACCGTGTCTACGTCGAGGTCATTGGTAGGTTCATCGAGCAGCAGGTTATCCGGTTTACCGAAAAGTGCACGTGCCAACAGCACACGTACTTTCTCCATTCCACTCAGCTCTTTCATTAACTGGTGATGTAAGTCTTCCTTAATGCCCAAGCCACTCAACAAAGAAGCAGCATCACTTTCAGCATTCCAGCCATTCATTTCCGAGAACTTTTCTTCCAGTTCTGAAGCCCGTATACCGTCGGCATCTGTAAAATTTTCTTTTAAATAGATAGTGTCCTTTTCATCCTTTACTTTCCATAGAACACTGTGACCCATCATTACAGTATCAATTACCGAGTATTCATCGAATTCAAAGTGATCCTGTTTCAACACAGAGAGTCGTTCACCTGCCCCGAAGATAATGGTTCCGCGTGTCTGGTCAAGATCACCGCTTAGCATACGGATAAGAGTGGATTTGCCGGCACCGTTAGCACCTATAATGCCATAGCAGTTACCTGCAGTGAATTTAAGATTTACGTCGGAAAATAAAACACGTTTGCCAAATTGAATGGCTAAATTTGATACTGTAATCATTTGAAATGTCGTTTGAGAGTTTGAAAGGTTTAAGGGTTAAAAAGTTCCACTTAATTTTTTATTTTCTGCTATATTATAACTAAAACAAAGAATAGAACCAGTCTGTTTGCCAAACTCGCTCTATTCTTTGTGTTTTTCCAAAAATAGCTTTTCGTATTATTTTAATTTATTCAATGATTCCCAATTTACGGGCTTCTCTTGATATTTTCTCAATGGATTCATCGATCTGATCGAAAGTATGAGTGGCCATTAATGAGTAACGTATTAATGAATCTTCTGAGCGAACAGCCGGTGAAACAACCGGATTTACAAACACACCATCGTCCATCAACATACGGGTGAGCTTAAAGGTGTTTGTGTTGTCACGAACATACAGAGGGATAATTGGGGTTTCTGTTGGTCCTATTTCAAAACCTGCTTTTAAGAAACCAGCCTTTGCACGATTTGTATTAGCCCACAGAGCATCTTTACGCCATGTTTCCTCTGCCATTACATCCAAAGCTGCAAGTACACAACCGGTAGAAGCCGGAGTAATAGAAGCGCTGAAAATTAATGTGCGTGAATTATGTTTTAAATAATTAATGATGTTATTGTCTGATGCAATGAATCCGCCAATAGTTCCAAGTGATTTGCTAAAGGTTCCCATGATCAGGTCTACATCTTTTGAAACACCGAAATGTTCGCAGATACCGGCTCCTGTTTTACCAAAAACACCTAATGAATGTGCTTCGTCAACATATATGGACGCATTGTATTTCTTTGAAAGTGCTACTATTTCAGGTAATTTGGCTACATCACCTTCCATACTGAAAACACCATCTGTGACGATAAGTTTTAGTTTGTCCGGTTCGCATCTCTTGAGTAATTTTTCCAGAGCATCCATATCGTTGTGACGGTATTTCAGTTGTTTGGAAAATGATAACCGTTTGCCTTCAACAATGGAAGCGTGGTCGAATTCATCAAAAATCAGGTAGTCTTCGCGACCGGTAATGCATGGTACAACTCCTGAATTTACTGTAAAACCTGTAGCGTAAACTAAAGCAGCTTCTTTGTGAACCAGTTTAGCCAATCTTTCTTCCAGTTCCAGGTGGATATCTAATGTCCCATTTAGGAAACGAGATCCGGCACAACCCGTACCGTATTTTTCGATTGCTTTAATAGAAGCTTCTTTTAATCGAGGGTGATTAGTAAGTCCTAAATAACTGTTTGAACCAAACATCAATACTTGTTTGCCATCAATTGTTACAACTGTATCCTGATCGGATTGGATGGGACGGAAATACGGATATACGCCCATTGCTTTTGCCTGTTGGGGCGCATCATATTGTCCCAACACATTACTAAGTTGACTCATAAATTTTTATGTGTGTGTAAGTAAAAACGGCTACAAAGATACTAATTTTTTTCTAGAAAAATGTGTAATTGTTGATTCCTATGCGAAATTTGAATACATTTGCACCTCGAAATATAACATTAAGCATCACGTGAACAAACAAGTAGATTATAAATTATTGCCATTATTAGCGGCAAAATCTGAATCAGAATGGAAGCATTTTTTTCAAAAAAACAAGAAGAAGCTGGAAGGAATGGATGTGAAGATTCATGCACTTCATGATGATATTTCTGAAAGAACTGACTGTTTGAAATGTGCCAATTGTTGCCGGTCGCTTGGTCCAAGGATTACCGATAAGGACCTGGAACGTATGTCTAAGGTGCTGAAGATGAAAACGACTGACCTGATGGATAAATACCTGATGGTTGATGAAGATGGAGATACGGTTTTTCAATCCATGCCATGTCCTTTTTTGGGAACGGATAATTATTGTTCCATTTACGAATCCCGCCCTAAAGCATGTCGTGAATATCCACATACCGATCGGAAACGTTTTTATCAGATATATAATTTATCAGTTAAAAATGCTTATACCTGTCCGATTGTTTATGAAGTACTTGAGGAAATAACAAAAAAGAACCCCTGACACTATACAGTGTAGGAGTTCTTTTTTTAAGCGATAGGGATTATCTTTTCAAGATCTTTCCAGAAATTGGGATATGATTTACTTACTACTTCGGGATGTTCTATTGTAATCGGATGGACTAAAGCAACAGGAGCAAAAGCCATAGCCATACGATGATCTTCGTACGTGGCAATATTAATTTTATGAGTAGGGTCACATCTTTCATTCTCCCAGGATAGCATGCCTTCACCGGGTTCATTAAGTAGGTATCCAAGTTTGTTTAATTCCTTTTTCAACGCAGCGATTCTATCTGTTTCTTTAATTTTCAGACTGTGTAATCCTGTAAAATGGAAAGGAATTCCTTTTAAACAACAAGTTACCACAAATGTCTGTGCCAAATCCGGTTGATCGGTAAAATCGTATTCCATCCGTTGAGTAATGGTCTCTGTAGTAGTAAGCAGAACTCCTTCAGATAAATAGGTTGTGTGGATGCCAAGTTGCTCAAAAAGTTTAGCTACTTTACTATCACCCTGATAACTGTTTGGAAGTAACCCGTTAAGATACACTTCGCCTTTGCCTACCAATGAAAGCATTTCATACCAGTAAGAGGCTGCCGACCAATCGGACTCTACATAATACTCAATTGGTTGATACTCCTGAGGTGCAATATAAATGGTGTTGTCTGTCAATTCAACAGTAGCACCGAACTCTTGCATCATTTGGATTGTCATTTCGATATAGGGTTTGGAAATGATTTCTCCGGTGAGAACAATTTTTAACCCTTTTACCATATACGGTGCGATCATCATTAAAGCCGAAATGTACTGGCTGCTTACTCCTCCGTTTAGGTGAATTTCACCACCGGTAAGTGCACTGCCAAAAATACGCAATGGCGGAAAACCTTCTTTTTCAACATATTCAATTTTCGCACCAAGTGTATTCAATGCCTCTACCAACACCTTAACAGGACGTTGTTTCATCCGGTCACTACCTGTAATAATCCATTCTCCTACTGTTTTAGATAAAAACGCTGTAAGGAAACGCATGGCTGTTCCGGCTGCTCCAATATCGAATGTTGTATCATTTGAGTCCAAGGCATTCATGGTGACACGTGTGTCGTCACAATCCGAGAGATTCAATACATCATAGGGACTATAGGATAGTGCATTCAATATCAAAGCCCTGTTGCTGATGCTTTTTGAAGCCGGAAGATCTATGCGGACAGTTATTCTTTCGGTTTTTATATGTAATTCTTTATCGTTTTGTATCATATAAGATATAGAGTGAAATGGTTGATGTTATTTAAACTAAGAATAACCTGTTTTAATTATCTCCTTGTTGGATAAAGAATGAATAATTGTTCTTACAGGATAAACATTAATTTTTAACTAACGAATTATAGCTTGCAATATACAAATTATTGCAAGCTATAATTGTTTTAAATATATAATATACAACTATTTATATGATTATTGTATAAATGTGTACTGTAAATTATTTTGACTTGTTGACACGTGGTTGGTAATAATGCGATTGCTATACAGCCAGTTTATAAATTTCAGTAACATCCTTTTCAGTCAGTTTTACGAAACTTCCCAGGGTACGGCTTCCGAGTCCCAATGTTTTTACCAATGTCGGTATATCTTCTTTCTTTGCATTCAATTCTGCAAAGCGAACAGGCATGCCGATAGAAATTAAGAATTGTTCAAATTTAGCAATACCTTGAAGGGCTGTATTCTTTGGCTCAAGAAAGTCCATTTCGCATCCCCATACTCGTACAGCAAATTGAGCAAAACGCAATACATCATGGTGCATCACATGTTTCATCCATGCAGGAAACATAACTGCTAAGCCGGCACCATGTGCTACATCATAATATGCAGAAAGTTCATGTTCCATTTGGTGCGATGACCAGTCCTGATCACGTCCTACTCCACAAATATCATTATGGGCAACCATTCCGGCCCACATTAGGTTTGCACGTGATTCATAATTAGTTGGATCGGCCAGGGCTATTGGTGCTTCTTTAATAATGGTCAGTAAAATTCCTTCACATAACCGGTCTGTAATTTCAACGTCTTTCGTATTTGTGAAATAACGTTCCATAACATGTGCCATCATATCTGTGGCACCGGATGCAGTCTGATAGTTCGGCAAAGTGCAGGTTAGTTCAGGATTCAATATTGAAAATACAGGACGCATGGCGTCACCTCCGCAAGCACGTTTCAGCATGCCGTTTTCATGAGTGATGACCGAACCGCCTGAACCTTCGCTGCCAGCAGCTGAGATAGTTAGGATTGTGGCAACAGCTAACGCTTTTTCAACAGGTTTGCCCTCGTAAAAATCCCAGAAATCACCTTCATACAATGAACCTAAGGCTATTGCTTTAGATGAATCGATGGTGCTTCCACCACCAACAGCCAATACGAAATCAATTTTTTCTTTTTTACAAATTTCTATGCCTTTATAAACCAATCCACTTCGTGGGTTTGGCATTACACCACCCAATTCGGTAAAGTAAATATTTTCAGATGCAAGCGACGCTTTTACCCTGTCCAGTAATCCACTTTTGATAACCGATCCTCCACCATAATGTATTAATACCCTCGATCCACCAAAACGCTTTACGTATTTTCCGGCTTCATTTTCACGTTCTTTCCCAAATACAAAATATGTAGGACTATAAAAATTAAAATTGTTCATGCTTGCTTGTTAATTTATTTTTGATAATCGTTGAATTAGTTCGTTTCCTAATTCTGTTTTTATTTTTATATGATTTAAAACTTCCTGTACAAAAGTATTGCTTTCGAAACTTCCACGTACTGATTCAAAATCCAGATGTTTCTGCTCTTCGTTTCCATCTACCCCAAAACCAGTTCTTGAGTTGAGGTCAAATTCCTTTTTTGCATCGTTGTAGATGAGTTGATCCAGTTTTACAACCGCTGTTTTCCAACTTTCCACCATGTTCACGATATCTTCTTTTGTTATATCCTCGATATTTTTCCTCCAATGTTCTTCCAGCTTATGCTTAGCCCATGTCCACTCGTAGTTGTAGTACTCCTGGTGCATTGTTTCAAATTTATGCTGGATTTCTTCATAATTTGCAGGTGTATTTTCAATTGAATTTAATAAACTGTCAATTTCATTCTTCGGAGCAATGAGTCCTGACAAATCAATCCATTCACCCAAGCCTTTGCTTGATTCGGGTTTCAATTGTTGCCTGACTTCATCGATCGTTTTAAAATCAGTTTCTTTCAAGCGGTTGATCAGTGAATTTCCAAGGAATTTATTAATAACAATATTATACAACTCAATACCTTTTACGAGCGATGAATTCCTGATATTGCAATTCTGATATGTATATACTTCAGTCGTTTCGCCTGAAATATGTTGCAGGTTTTTCAATACTTCCACACCCTTCATCATTTTCTGAATGGTGTATGGACTCAATAGATTAAAATTTATTGGATCCAATTTGTGGCTATCTTTCCGGTTGTCACGTTTAGGCCACTTTTGTGCATCACGAATTGTTCCAACACTTCGCAGGTTTACGGCAGGTACCAGATAACTTTCTGTAGCGTTTTCAATCAGGTATGAAAACGGTAAATCTGAGGTGTCCGAATGCTTGATGTGGCGACCCATAACCAACGTGAATGCACCGATTTTAGCCGGCCATAACAAATATGAATCGCTGGTAGTTTTTGCACCACGTTCGCATATCCCCTGGTGGATTGGTCCAAGCTTATACATGTGATTGCTTTGATTTGAGCCACTACCGGCATTTAGGAAAGAAAACATACCTGCAATCAACAAACTGGATTTATGATGGGAAACTGTATAAGGTCCGGCAAATATAGCAGTAGCTTCTCCATGCATTCCCTGGCAGTTTGAGAAAAAAAGTGAGTCAAGTGCTGAATAATGTTTTCCCATAATGCAACCCTGGCCAATAAAACAACGGGAGACCAGTGTTGAGTCTGATATTGACACTCCTGAGCTAAGTATAAAGTCATTGCATTTCACTCCCGATCCAATAAACACAGGAGCTAATTCGCTGCTGTTTACAGATCCGTTTTCGAGCAGGGATGCCCCTTCAAGTGTTGCAAAATCACCAATCCGAACATTTTTTATGCTCCCGCAATTTACAATCCTGACATTTCTTCCAATAGTTCCTTTATCCGACTGTAATGTTTTTGCATAATTGTCGATCATTTTTTGCAGGTTCTGAATAACAGTCGGCCGATGACGGTATAGAGTCAGGATATAAGCAAGTGGAGCAGACAGGTAATCAAAAATAGGTATTTCACGACCACCACCCTCGTTCATAACGGGGACTTTGACACCATTCCCAAATGAAGACTGTCCGTCATTTATCAGTAAATTGACATTCTCAATATAGGTACCTTCCTGAATTCTGTAATTGGCAATGTAATTGTGGATTTCATCGATAAATACATCGTTTTCAATTGTACAATTATGCAGGATGCAATTATATATTCCGGAATGTTTTTTTAATCCACCGGACAATTCAAAAACTTTTAGGTAATTACCTAAAAATACAGCACCTGAAAAATGAACATTGGAGATAAATGCAGGTGAAAAATCTTCAGTAACCTGAACTTCTTTCCAGTTTTCAGCTGAACAGCCGTATACAGTTAAGGTAGCAATTTCTTTGTCGTTGAGAGCACGATAATCTGTCATGTGGTGATAAATTAGTTTTTATCTTTGAGTTAATTCCTCAGATTCTGTTTCGATGTCAGTGTAATTTTGAAATAAAAAGTCATTGTAAGGATAGCGTTCGATATGGATTGCTTTGATTTTTTCATAAAGCATTTCTTTCAGGCTATCTATGTTCAGCTTTTCTTTTGCTGAAATAAAGATGCAGTTGTCGTGCATTTTAGCCATCCAAGTCTTTTTAAGTTCTTCCAGGCTTATATTTTCACGTTTTATAGGAGCCAAATCATCCTCTTCTTTCGGGGTATACCCAAAAGCATCTATTTTATTAAATATCAAAATCATTGGCTTTTGTTGCGGATCAATTTCCTGAAGTGTCTGGTTTACAACTTCCAGTTGCTCTTCAAAATTAGAATGGGATACATCGACCACATGAAGTAATAAATCAGCTTCACGCACTTCGTCGAGAGTTGATTTAAACGATTGAACCAGATGATGTGGCAACTTACGGATAAATCCAACAGTGTCGGAGAGTAAAAAAGGCAAATTGTCAATAATTACTTTTCTTACCGTGGTATCCAGTGTTGCAAATAGTTTGTTTTCGGCAAAGATATCTGATTTGCTGATTAAATTCATCAAGGTGGATTTGCCCACATTGGTGTACCCTACCAGTGCAACACGCACCATTTTACCACGGTTCTTACGTTGCGTGGTCATTTGTTTGTCAATGTCTTTTAAATTCTCTTTCAGTAACGAAATTTTAGTCAGGATAATGCGTCGATCAGTTTCTATCTGCGTTTCACCCGGACCACGCATTCCAATACCACCCTGCTGACGTTCAAGGTGCGTCCAGAGACGTGTCAATCGAGGCAACATATACTGGCATTGTGCCAGTTCTACCTGAGTTTTTGCATTCGCAGTTTGTGCTCTTTTAGCAAAAATATCCAAAATAAGACTGGTTCTGTCGAGAATAAGCACCTGTAATTCGGCTTCTATATTTCGAAGTTGCTTGGGTGATAATTCATCGTCAAAAATTACTACCCCTATTTCGTTCTCATCAACAAAGGTTTTTATTTCAATTAATTTTCCAGGGCCAACAAAAGTCTTTGGGTTTGGAAATTCGAGACGTTGGAAAAATAGTTTCTCGGGTGAAGCACCGGCTGTCTCAGCTAAAAAAGCCAATTCATCAAGGTACTCCCTAGCTTTCTCTTCCTTTTGGTTTTGGGTTATCACCCCTACCAATACTGCTTTTTCTTCGTATATTTCTGTTTTCATAGTTGTTCTTTTTCAAAAAAAATGGTTGGTATATCCAACCTGTTTGTGTGTGTTAGTTGGATTTTAAATTAAAAATGAATGATTTCAGTACTTTTAAATATCTGAGCCAACTTGATTTAAAAACAGCAACTTAAAACAATTTTAAAGTAAACCGTTTATTTGTTCGTTGATGTATAAACTGATCGAATAGAGTTGAGTAATTTCATATTACTGAAATGTCGTATCACCAGCTGATTTTCAATCAAACAAATGTACTATATTTTTTCAAATGTACATTTTATCAAAGACAAAAAAAGTAATTTTTCTTAGTTGAAGGGTCAAAATTCATGATTTGATATTTTTTTTTGGTTGTAAGATATTATTTTACACTTTTTTACCGTTTACTCAAATAGAAATTTTATTTCAATACTTACAGACCATAAAAATAGTGTATCTTTGGGTGTTTTTTTGAGAAAATCGATTGCAAAATCATTTTTACAACTTAAATTCTTCGTTTACAATAAAAAGATTTTAATGATAAAAAGATTTTTTATACTACTTCTGTCAGTAACTGTCTCGTTCCTTGCTTTTTCTCAGGCAGGAACCGGAGTTTATAAATTCCTTGATTTACCCGTGTCATCCCGTTTAGCTGCTTTGGGGAGTATCAATGTCTCTTTGCATGACAACGATATAAACTTTGCGTTCCAGAATCCTGCCTTGCTAACTTCCGAAACAAACAATGTGATTGGGCTTAATATGGCTAATTACCTGGCCGATATTAAATTTGGTTCAGCTATTTATGGCCGGAACTTTGGGGATAAAAATTATTTTGCCTTCGGAATCCAGTATATTGACTATGGCGTTTTTAAACAAACAACCGAGTTAAATCAGGTAATAGGAGAATTTACGGCTAAAGATATGGCATTGTACATTATGTATGGACGCCCGATAACCAATAAAATTACTGTTGGTGCAACTTTAAAGCCAGTTTATTCAGTGTATGAAACCTATACCAGCTATGGGGTGGCTATGGATGCGGGTGTTAGTTATAATGATTCAGCCAGTTTATTTTCTGCCGGATTGGTTTTAAAGAACATGGGAACACAGTTAAAAGGATATTATTCCGAAGACGGTGTTCAGCATCTGGAACCGTTGCCATTTGATATCCAGTTGGGTGTTTCAAAGAAGTTTAAGCATGCACCGCTTCGTTTTTCTTTGACATTGGATAATTTGCAACACTGGGATTTGAGTTACGAATCAACCAACCAACCGACAGATAATACTACCGGCATAGCACCCGTTAAGAAAATCGGATTTGCCGATATGGCTTTCCGACATGCGATTATTGCTGCTGAATTTGTCCCTTCTAAGAATTTTTATCTCACTGTTGCATATAATGACCGTCGACAACAGGAAATGACTATGTCTGGCTTCAAAAGCGGTGCAGGCTTTTCATTCGGTGGTGGCATCAAGTTGTATAAATTTCATGTTGGGTTCGGGATGACTCAATTCCAGGTGGGCAACTATGCATACCAGTTCTCTATCAGCACTGCACTTAAAGATTTCAGGTTGTAACCGGCAAATATTCTATAATTTAATATTACTCATGCGTAAAATAATTGTTGCCATTGATGGTTTTTCATCTTGCGGTAAAAGTACCATGGCCAAAGAGCTAGCCCTTGAAGTGGGCTATATTTATGTCGATTCAGGGGCTATGTACCGTGCCGTGTCGCTTTATTGTATTCAAAAAGGGTTGATGACCAATACAGATATCAATGTAAAGGAACTGGAAAAGAAGATTGAATCCATACAGATCGACTTTAAAGCAAATGCTGAAGGTAAGTCCGAAACCTATTTAAACGGAATAAATGTTGAAAAAGACATTCGTTCATTGGAAGTGGCTAATGGAGCCAGCCGGGTTAGTACCCTGGGCTTTGTACGGCGTGAATTGGTACGCCAGCAACAACTTATGGGCGAAAAGAAAGGAATTGTTATGGATGGCCGTGATATTGGTACCGTGGTATTTCCTGAAGCCGGATTGAAGATATTCCTTACTGCTTCACCTGAAATAAGGGCTCAAAGGCGTCTTGATGAAATGGCAGCTAAAGGTGAGAAGGCTGGTTTTGATGAAGTACTGGCTAATGTAAAAGAACGTGATGATCGTGACCAAAACCGTGCTGAAAGTCCTTTGCGTAAAGCTGATGATGCTGTTGTAATCGATAATTCGCATCTCTCACGCGAAGTGCAGAGCATGTTATTAAGAACTTTGTTTATTGAAAAAACGTTTTAATAGTTTATGATTTGTACCTTTGTAGAGTATTGAAATATCTTTCATTAATGAAATTTGAATTTCAAATTGCAAATTCATATCATGTTGAATATAGAAATTGATAAAAAATCAGGATTCTGTTTTGGTGTTGTTAAGGCAATTTCAATTGCTGAAGAAGAACTGGCCAAAGGGGAAACCTTATATTGCTTAGGAGATATTGTTCACAACGGACAGGAAGTGGAGCGATTGACCCGACTTGGTTTGTTAACTATCGATCATGAGCAGTTTGCACTGCTTCACGATGCAAAAGTATTATTACGTGCCCATGGCGAGCCTCCGGTTACGTATCAGATTGCTAAAAAAAATAACCTGACCCTGATTGATGCCTCCTGTCCTGTAGTGCTTAAATTACAGTCACGAATTAAGAAAGCCTACCTGGCTGCTCCCGGTGATGATACTCAAATAGTCATTTATGGCAAAAAAGGACATGCTGAAGTGAACGGGTTAGTAGGACAAACTGATGAAAAAGCCATTGTTATTGAAAGTGAAGCTGACTTAAGCAAGCTCGATTTTTCCAGGAAAATAAGTTTGTTTTCTCAAACCACCAAATCGCTTGATGGATTTAATCATTTGGTATCTACTTTATCCGAAAAGATAGTAAATGATGCCAATTTCGAATATTCTGACACTATATGCAGGCAAGTTGCTAATAGAATTCCAAATATTACTACCTTTGCAAAGAAGAATGATATTGTCATTTTCGTTAGCGGTAAGAAAAGTTCGAATGGGAAAGTACTGTATGAACACAGTAAAAAAATAAATCCCAATACATATTTCGTCACAGAAGCCGACGAAGTAACTGAGTTACATCTTGATCTTACCAGAAAGATCGGTATTTGCGGTGCTACTTCCACCCCCCGTTGGCTCATGGAGGATGTGGCTGATAAATTAAATGAGCTGGCTTTAAACCCGGAAAATAAATAAAAAGAAATTAGGTTATTCGTTTATATAAAAGGAAAAAAATGAAATACGAAATTAAATGTATTGGTTTACTTACTTCGGGTGGAGATGCTCCCGGAATGAATGCAGCAATTCGTTCGGTAACGCGTGCTGCTATTTTCAATGGTATTCGGGTGAAAGCAATTTACAGAGGGTACAAAGGGTTAATAACAGGTGAAATTAAAGAATTTCAGACTCAGAATGTCAGTAATATTATCCAACAGGGAGGTACAATCCTGAAAACTGCCCGTTGTATGGAATTTCATACTATTGAAGGCCGTAAAACTGCCTTTGAGACCATGAAGAAAGAAGAAATTGATGCTTTGGTTGTGATTGGTGGTGACGGGACTTTTACCGGAGCTCGTATCTTTGCCCAGGAATTTAATGTGCCGATTGTCGGCCTTCCGGGAACTATCGATAATGACTTGTACGGAACCGATTCAACCATTGGATACGATACAGCATTGAACACCATTATTGAGGCGGTTGATAAAATCCGCGACACTGCTTCGTCGCACGAACGCCTGTTCTTTATCGAAGTTATGGGGCGTGATGCAGGATTTCTTGCATTAAACAGCGCTCTTGCCTCGGGAGCAGAAGCCGCTATTATTCCTGAACGTGAAACCAAGGTGGATCAACTGGAAGAGCTTATTAAAAATGGTTTTCGTAAATCAAAAAACAGCAGCATTGTGATTGTTGCCGAAAGTGATATTACCGGTGGTGCTACCGGATTAGCCGAACGTATGCGCATTGAACATCCTGAATATGATGTGCGTGTTACTATCCTCGGACACATACAACGTGGAGGTTCACCCTCTGCATACGACCGTATTCTGGCAAGCCGCATGGGAGTAGCTGCAATCGATGCATTGATGGACGAACAACGCAGTATCATGATTGGTATTGTCAACGACGTGATCGTACATATTCCTTTTACCAAAGCCATTAAAGATGATAAGCCTGTAAATGAGAATTTGTTAGGCGTTCTTCAAATACTTTCAATCTAGTAAGGTGTCGTTTGAAGGGTTTGAAGAGTTTGAAAGTTTGAAAGTTTGAAGAGTTGCATTTCTATTTGAGGAATAAAAGAAAGAATAACTACATCAACGTTTAAATATGCAAGATAACTTCTGTGAGCTATAAACCCTTCAAACTTTCAAACTTTCAAACTTTTCAAACCCTTCAAACTCTTTAACTACAAATCCCCGGTGAGTCACGTAACTTGCCGGGGATTTTTTTTTATTACAATTAAACTATTTTACGAAATAACCAATTAACTAATCAACTAATTAACCAATCAACTAATTAACTAATTAACCAATTAACCAATTAACCAGTCAACTAATAATTACATTTTCTTATTCATTGGACATTTAGGTCCGCATACATGACCCATTTCTCCGTGAGCAATCATTGCCATTTTTCCACTTTTATTGGCTTCGTACCCATTCATCATTTTCATGGTTTTCCCATCGGCTTTTGTAACTACTCCTTTTGGTGAAACTTTACTTCCATCAGCGAATTTGTAATCTTCCTTCAGGGCTGTGCATTTGCCATCTTTACATACCATCATTTTGTTGTCTACCATCATCACACCATCTTTCATCTTCATTTTCATTTTCATTTCCGTTTTCTCTTTGTCACTCTTCATCTTGGTTGACGAAGTCTGGGCGATTGCTGCTGCAGAGAGGCCCATTAAGATTGCGATTGCAAAAATTACTTTTTTCATTTTCTTTGATTTTTAGGTGATTTATTTTCTTCAATGCCGCTGTTGCCCGGTCTTCAGATCCGCTGTTGCCCGGTAAAATTATCTTTTACTCAAAAACAGGTGCGTTATGTCCTGATTCATATCAGGATTATTTTAATCTGCAAAATGAAAATATCCAAAAGTAGGTAGATACCCGGATCAATAAAAAAATAACCGCTAACATATATCAGAGGTTCTTGTATATTTTTAATCGAAACTATAATAGAACAGAGATTGTGTGTTTTTTGTTCGCGGGATATGCCTGTTTTTTATAGTAGCATTTTATTGTTGCTGCTTGATTAAAAACTGGCATGAATGTCATCTTTTCGGAAAGTCATATTGTGTCTGGCAATTTATTGACTTCTATATGATTAAATGTCTTATTTATATTGGATGATTCTATTATTATACAAAAAAGGAGTCGATAGCGACTCCATTAAAATCATATTGCTGTATGTGAGGAACCGGTGAGATCCAATTCCAGGCAATGATTTTTCCGATAGCTTTTATTCTGTTTTTGTATTGTAACTTCACTTAGCTAACGGACTTTTAAACTGCATTGGGCAACACCTATTTCAACAGATCAAACGATTTTATTCTATTTCCTCTGTCCCGGTCTCCGGTTCCTGCAGTTCCAGTAATTTCACAGTCTGGATGGCATTCCCGGCAATTCCTTTAATCGAGGCATGCATATCAATGGTGTTTACCGTCACTTTTTCAATCTGTTTTTCTCTTTTTCTCCAAATACTCTGCATGGCGCGTTTTTCGCTTTCCAGGTCGATCCTCATTTGGGTAAAGCCTTCCACAATGGCTTCCACCTGCAGACGAAAGGTATTTCCTGTCAGGTAATCGTAGAGCATATGCATTTTGTCGCCCTTGTTTTCCTGCGAACTGATGGCAATGCTCAACTGGATGATCGATTCCCTTAATACCGAGCACAGCCCTTTGAATTCGTCGTAATTGCATATCCAGATGCCTTCTTTCATTCCCATGCGGCTCATATCCGAGGGCATGACTTCAGTAACGAGCACCCCGATGTTAGCCCCTTTCTCACGGATATCGGCCTTGAATTTTTCTATCCAGCTTGGTTGGAAATCCTTGGTGCGCTTGCTTTCGTAGTACACCATTCCGCAATTTTGCACGGTCCTGGTATTGACTATCTGGATACAATCGCCCCCTCTGGCTCCTTTCTTTATTTCATCGATCGTATCCAGCGGGAATTGTGATGCCAGCCATTCCTCGATGGCCAGTTCCTGTACTTCTCCCTGCAGCTGCATGGAACCCTGTTCCTGCTTTCGCTTCATTTCTTCGGTCAGTTTGCGCTGATCCTCCAGTTGTTTCTGCAGTTCCTTGAAGCGCAACTCGTTCCGGTCTTCCTCCTGTTTCCGGATCTTTTCTTTTTCAGTAATTAGGGTTTCGCTAAGGTTCTTCTGGGCTTCCGCTTCCGCTACTTCCTTTAATTCCGACTTTTCCCGTTTCAGCTTTTCAATCTCGGCCTTTGTGCGGTTCAGTTCTTTTACCTGTTCCGATTTCTCGTTCAGTTCTTTCTGCAACGCGTTAAACTGTTCGGACTGCTCCTCCCTGAATCTTTGTTTCAGCTTTTCTTCGATGGCCTTCCTGTCCTCTTTCAGTTGTTTCTCCAGCCTATCCTGGAAAAGCTCGTTTTCCTGTTTCTTCTTCAGCTCAAACTGTTCCTTAGCCCTGTTCAGCCCATCCACTTCCGAATCGTATTTCTTCTTTTCTTCAGCCAGCTGGTTCTGGTATTTCTGCTTGATCTCGTCTTCCAACTGATGAGCCAGGATATCCTGTACATCGATTGATGTGCCGCAGTTCGGGCATTTTATCTGGGTGTTGTTCTTCATCTTTTATCGTTTTAGTGCAATCCTCAGTACCACCCTCAGTGTCATACTCATTGCCATCCTCAGTGCCATCCTCAACGGAATAAATCCCGTTGTTACAACATCGGTCGTTCCTACGGAACTTGCGGTTTCTGTTAATTCTGATTTGAATGCTCAAAGGTACTGAATTTTACAAGTAAGTAATCGTAGATATTGAACGATCTATTTGTTCATCTGCAAAAGCTTTCATTTCAGTGTCCTTATAATTTTTAATTCTTAATTTTTAATTATTAATTACGTATATTTCTTTCAAATTTAATAGGTTTTTATTCTGTTTTATCCAACAAATAAATATTCAGGTTTATTAAAATGAACAATACCTCACTCCTATGGTTTTAATCAATGGTAAATAACACCAAATTAACAGGGATAAAATGTTGTTTACAGCGGTAAAATGCCTAATTTTGTATGTCCATATTTATTCAGGACAAATACCATGGTGCGTTCCTCTAATGGTTAGGAGTTCGGTTCCTCAATCCGACAATAGCAGTTCGATTCTGCTACGCACTACTTCTTTTCGTTCCATCCAATCAATCAGCATATTTTAGTTCCATCCAATCAATCAGTATATTGCCCGAATGATTCTCTGAATTGCATAAGGCAACACACTATGGTTCCAGATAATTAGATTGTTATATTTTTATTTTTGTGGGATCAATTTTATTATATCTTCGTATTCCATCACTGAATAATCTTTTTGACTCCGTTTCATTCTCAAATTCACTGAAAGGAATCCTGTGATCCGTGTTTTTGACAAGAATGCTGTATCCGTATTCATTTTTACTTATCGATTCAATATTTCCCCATTTAAACTTTTTACTATCTATCCAGATGCCTTCTTCTCCAATTGCTGAATAATTTGTTAATTTGAATACTGCAACAATATTGATTAATACAACGCACAACATTGCCAGATAATTCAATGCATCCGTCTGGCTCCTGAATCTCATCATTTCTAACAGGATAATGAAGAATCCAAGAAATAAATTACCGATAGAATAGGTTTTGAAGTCTTTGTGCTTTAATATCATGATTCTATTCCGGGCAATTTCCTTATTGAAATTTATACGTGTATAGATGTCTTTTACAACAGAGAATAAGATAAGTACAAAAAATGCCAGGGTTAGTATTTCTGTTTTCATTGCTGATAAATATACCTTTTTATAGAGTTTAATAAGAATCTTATTTTTGCCCGAAGGATTCTTTAAAATTGCATAGGGATACATTCAATGTCTAATATTTTATCGGGTATCAGGTTGTACCCCTCTCATTGAAAACAACTCATGCTTTTTTAGGAATGTATCCATTTCAGCAGGTTCTTTATAGTCGGAGTTTTTTAATAGTTCATAATACTCTTTTATCGTACCCGTTGAATTCAGCGAATCATGCCGTGATCGTATTTTACTGTACAATTTCTTTAATTCGGGGAATAATATTCCCGTATCATAATCAAATGTCGGGGAATTATCCATGCCGGTTAGTAAGGTCGACATGTAGGTCGTATAGTAATTTTGAGTCTCTTCTCGGTTCACAAAATCAGGATACCGGGTGTTAAAGCTTTCCCAGGTTAATACGCGATGATACAACTGGTTGAATGTAATGATTAATCCTGCATCATTCGAAAAACCCTCTTTGAGTTCTTTTTTCCTGAATTTTAGATATTCTGTCATGGCGCGGGATACCCTGTCTTTAAATAAATTGTAAAAATAGTCGTCTTTTTCATCCACATAGTACATACCTTCCGAACGTAACAGGATTAATCCACACTGATCCAGACTACTTGTAAAATCTGTTATCTCAGGATCACTTATTTTCCGGTCAATCCGCTCAAGCATGCTTTTATAGTTTATTTCAAGCGAATCATTGAACCGGTTCAAATGGGTATAGAATACATTCCCAAACAGGACAAAAACAGAATCCTTATCCGAATCGGAGAAAGTGCTCAGATACTTATCGACAAGTTTCTCAGTAGCCGGAATGGAAACCAGACCCTTATGCTGATAGGATAATACCTGCTTTTTAAACAGGTTGAAGCCTCCATTCGGTGGAATGAAAGTCCCTTCAATCTCTTCGCTGGTTTGCCGGATAGTGGCAAGGTTAAAATCTCCGGGTACACGTATCTTATTGTTGGTACCGGTAGTATTCAACATTACGACCGAAATCAGAAAGGCTATACAAATTATTTTTTTCATACAGTCATAGTGGGTTAAGAGGTTTTACTTTGCGGGCACTTCACGGCTCCTTATTCCTTTCAACATCCATTCTCAGTAGCTTCGGGATTTAGGTTGCCATACGTGACGGTCAGAATTGCAGCTGTATTTATTTTAATTCAATAATTCGCGTATGATAAATGCCAAAGCTGAAACCATTAAATACACCGCAATAAGCACTATCACCGGTAAGATCATATTCAGGATCGATTTCCATATTGATAGTTTCTGTACTTCCGATATTCCGATAACCAGGATGACTAATGTCCAGATACCAATGGCTACTTCTACAAAGGCTGTAAACGCGTATACCATGATGGTGAGTGTACCTTTGCCATATATATCAAAATTGCTCTGGAATACTTCGTTGCCATACAGGATGATTCGTAAAATAAAAAGGAGGATAATAATAAGCGAAGGTATAATGGCACATGACATCATTCTCAGTAATGATGTTGTATTCCCTACCCCCTTCAGCCATTTCCCCGTCCAGCTAAGAAGAGCCGCATAGATATAAAAGGATATCCATCCAAAAATAGCTCCTCCAAACACACAGGCTATCAGCACAGCCCACAACGGTACATGATCGCCTATATTTCTGCCTGAGGCATTATTCAGCGTACTTGCAATCCCTCCAAAAATCAATAAAACGGTTGTTAACTCATTATAGTTCGAGTCATTGATAAATTTAAATACTTTGCGCGGTGACATCCATATCTTCCTGAAAATCTCCTTTTCACTCAGGCATAGTTCCTCCTGCCCGTTTGCGTCTAACATTTTTTCCATAATCGTTTAAGGTTTTGTTTGTAAACTTATTAAAATTCTTTTGTAACAATAACGTCCTTTTTTTGCAACGGAATAAATTCCATTGCTACAATATCGTTCGTTCATATGCAACGGAATAAATCCCATTGCTACAATATCGTTCGCTCCTCCGGAACTTATATATATTACCAATGAATGCCGTAGGCATGAAGTATATTATAACCCGGTGGTTTTAACCCCGGGGGATAACAGTCAACCCCTCTCTTTCTCTTGTTGCATACTGGTCATATACGCCCGTCTGTAATCGGTGACCGGATTTCTAAGTTATCAAACGCCCATGAAACTCTAAGACATTCCTGAAACCCAATTTGATTTCCTTCACAATCGATATTCTCTTTGAATACTTGTATCTTATTTACAAAAATAACACATTTTTTATTGAGTTGTATGATCTGAATCCGATTGAAATCATTAAACCTGACTAACCCCGGACTTTCATTTGAGGCGATATTGGTCCATCGTGTTTTAGCAAATCTGTCAAACTTTTTGAGACTTAATCTGCCATCTGTACATACCGACAACTGGTATGAAACACTATCCAGATTTCCCCACTGTATATCCAAGGCATTATATATATCATCAAAACTTATAAATTTCGCATCAAATGAAATCTCAAAATCTTTACTGGTATTTAGGCAGTCAAATGTTCTGTGATACCACAAACAACCATTGCTCACTCTGTTCTTTTTAAACTTTTCAATATGCAAAAATCCTTCCGTATTCTCTACTAAGAACTCTTTACTGTGAACTTGTTTCCATTTATTTGAGTCATTATCAAATCTCTCCACGAAAGCAATACGGGTTTTTGACTCTATAACTTTCACATAGTCCACACAACTAAAAGAAAGGAAACAGACGAATAATAGTATTGGAATCCTTGTTTGCATAGAATGTTAATTATTTTTTTTAGTTGTCTCAAACTCATTCATCCCTTCCACGTAACAGTGATCAGTAAGTGTGCACTTTTTTACTTTACTTTCCACATTTGAACGGACCATGTCAATCCTCTTGTTAAAGGATAAATTCCATTGCTTGAATATCGTTTGATCATTTGCAACGGAATAAATTCCATTGCTACAATATCGTTCATTCATATGACAACGGAATAAATTCCATTGCTACAACATTGTTTGATCACATTGCAACAGAATAAATTCATTGATGCAACATTGTTTGTTCATATTGCAACGGAATAAATACCATTGCAATAACATCATTATTCCTGCAACGGAATAAATTCCATTGAAACAATATCGGTCGTTTCTCCGGAACTTGTTTATTCTGTCGCATAAATGCAAGAGGCATTATCGATATAAAAACCCAATCATCGGTTAAATCCCAATCAATATGAGAATCCAAATAGTTGATAGTGAGCATGTTATTCAAGCGTAAACCTTATTGGTAAAGAAAAGTCCATTTTAACCAGTACTCCCTCAAACCTGGCAGGTTTCCATTTAGGCATTGAATTGACTATTCGCAAAGCCTCTTTATCTAGACTTTCTTCGATTCCGTTTTTAATTTTCACATCCGTTATCGACCCATCTGCTTCCACTATAAATTGAACTTTAACAACACCTTGAATAGCATTGTATTGAGCGTATAAGGGGTATTTTAATTCATGGCCTATAAAATCATACAAAGCTGGTAAACCTCCGATAAATTCAGCCATTTCCTGGTAAGAACAATATTCGGTTTTATTGCCTAGTTCATCAAAACATTCCCCTTCCTGCCACAGCCCTTCCTTCCATTTCTCTGTTCTTTTAATTTTCCCGTTTTTGTAAAAGACAGTGAAATTACCATTGAGTTTATCTTTGGTATAAAACGTGGAAACTCTTTTTTCTCCACTGATATACCATTCTTCGTACCTGCCGTTTTTAACAGGAATAGTGGCGCTGACTGTTGAATTGCCATTTTTATATTTTATATCATATTTTTCATATCCCGCCATGATGGTTCCCGATTGCAAATAGTAAATACTATCTGTATACTGAACGGGGTTAAAGAAATGTTTGATAGAGTATCCTTCTGCTTTTTTACGTGGGCATGTAGTTATGAATCCATTTTTTGAGATGTAAAATACAGAATCATTTTTTGTCCTCATAATATACGGTTGTGAATAGATCGAGGATGCTATAACTGAAATCAGTAAGATTAGCTGAATTTTTTTCATAAGTTGTTAATCATTTTGTATCGCTTATATATTTCCAGTTATTTATAATCTATTTTTTTATTTTCATCTTTATAATGAAAAGAATTGCCTGGTAACAATATCGAAAGTTTCTTATTATCTCTGACAAACTTGTATATAGTGCCAATGAATGCCGTAGGCATGAAGTATATTATAACCCGGTGGTTTTAACCCCGGGATAAAAGGATCCACAATCCCAGCCCCCAGTGCCGTAGGCACGAACGATGTATTAGAGATTGACTTGAACTATAAAGGCCATAATTAAGTATATTAAACTTAGAATAATTCTGAGTAATTCTTACTTTACGCTTTTAAAAAACTCTGTTATCTGTTTTTTATGTCGTTCGCTTTTATAGGTAATTGATAGTTTATTGTTGATGATTTTTATCCTGTCTGTCCCCAGCATTCTGTAAATTAAATCTTTGTATTGAGTTTCGATATAGATCCTTAAGAGTGAAAAGGAAAAATTATTGGATTCGTGAATTGTATATTTTTTATTCTCTACCGTGACTTTTAAGCTGTCATAATTTTGCATAAAGCAAATCTGCCCTTTTAAATTTGAAGTATAGGTTTTATGGTTACCAAACGAATAAACTTCTATTTTGATTCCTTTTTTCTGTTTGTGGTTTATGTAAGTTTCAATTATGTTGGTTTTTTTATTTTCAGTTTTGAAAGGATCTATTTTTACTTTGTTAGGAATCACTGAGGGAATTAATTGTATTTCAGTTCCACGAATTTTCCATATTCCTTTTGTTTGCTCACCAGAAACATCATCCAACATCTTAAACGTATACGTATAATCTTTATTAAGAACAAGAAATACTGTAGTGTGACCTCTCCAATACCAATCATAACTGAATTCATATGTACCAAATGATATTTGGCAAAAGCTCAAAACTGGAACAATTGCAATCAATATTACAAAAATTATTTTTCTCATTTCTATTCAAGTGATTGAGTGAATCGACAATTTGGACTAATTCCTTTTGAAGTTTGTAAATGACAACTAATTAATTTCACCCTCCAAAAATACAACAAATATCCATTTCCTCATACAATTAAGATAAATAGTTTTAAACAATCAAAAAGAATGGTCTATTTAAACAAAATAAAACCGTCCGGATACACGATCAGGACGGCAATACTCAAAATTGGCTTGTAAACTTTGATATTTAAGTTACCTGCCGGAATGCCTGTATATACTTGTCAATATATGCTTGTTTTGTTTTCGCTTTATATTGCATGATATACCTGGGGTGTTCCAGCGCCACAATCCGTTGGAAGAACCGGTGGCGGGCATTGAGTTCATTCAGGAATTTCTCGTTCTTTCCTGTCCCCAGGCAGAAGCAGACATCACGTTCCACGCCAAAGGAGAGTTGCGTTTGCAGGCTTTCCAGCATAAAATCCATCATAGCTGATGTCAGTTCACGGCTGTCGTAGTAGTTATAATTCACCTCACGGCTTTTGGTGATAAACCTCAATGTGTCAGCAGGATCGTTGAGCGTTTTCTTTAATGGTTTTGCCGATAAGCTTGTAAACCCCAGCGGACATACTGCACTGATATAGAACTTGCTGTAGAATGCCTCCTCACCACCAAACGCTTTAATCATGTCGTACACAAATACGGAGGAAGGTTCGTGCGCCATAGGTCCGGTGTAGGGTATGCCGCAAGTAGTGGTGATGTGTTTCGGGTCGGTAAACGGGATGCCGGTAAGCCCTGCTCCAAAGCGTCCGGGGTTAATGCCCATTATCAGGTGCCGGGGGTTGTTGTCGTTGTAGTACTTCCGGTAAAAGGCGGACGATATTTCCATCACCGCTTCCTGTTCCCGGAATGGGTTCATGATCCGTATCCCGGCAGGCAGAACCCCTGTAAAGTCCAGTGCACGGTTAAAGGCAATTATCTTTTCGGCCAGTGTTTCCATAGAATGCATGATGATTGTAAAAATGAGTAAGTGAAGAGAATCTGCACGTCGTTGTTCGTGTTCCTGTCGTTTTGCAAGTCCGCGTAACATGATCATTGTAAGGATATGCCGTTACACGACAGTTCTTTTTCCCATTCTGGAATAAACCGGTTAATCTCTTAATAGGAAATACGTTGTCTGCACTGATTTCTATGAACCGGCATGTCCTGACCGGCAAAACGCATGCACAAAACTACACATTCTTTTCTGAATTTTGCCTGATCAGATTCATTCTTTTTCCTCCTTGAATTTAGTATCATTTCATTCCGGGGGAGTATTCAGCTGTCCATGGTTGGTTGGGGCTTTCCTGGGGGTTGCCTGGGGGTTTCCTGGGGGTTTCCTGGGGGTTTCGAGGGGTAAGCCCCTCGAAACCCCCAGGAAATTCTCAACAGGGGCTCATTAAAGTCCCTTTATACATAAGATGAATTAGTAGGTAGTGGGTAGTAGGTAGTTATCGGGAGTCGCGATTTCCATAATCGCGAAATATAATTCCCGGGTGAAGAAATAAGATTCAATTTAGATAAGTAGAAGTTCGCGATATGGAAATCGCGAGTCCCGGATAACCCGATATCAGTGATTAAGAGAGATGAAAATTCGCGATGATGAATT
>Ga0209748_1000031_pt1 | contig 127128 bp, 87 predicted proteins | sample BarGraIncu00421A_FD_185490 | JGI IMG/M metagenome (GOLD analysis project Ga0209748, IMG submission 185490) | Arctic peat soil microbial communities from Barrow, Alaska - Barrow Graham LP Incubations 004-21A (SPAdes) (version 2) | ecosystem: Environmental > Terrestrial > Soil > Wetlands > Peat... | reverse complement strand
TTTTCTTTGTGTTTGCATAAGTCTCTGAGTTTTATGTTTTAAGTTTAGTTTCTCAAAAATATAATACTCTTATGACTTATGCAATTTTAACTGCACACTATTTTATATTACAAACATAGGGACTACTACCTACTATTTTTCATCAATCCACATGAAATATCTCTTCCATATCAGCCCAAAACTCTCCAACATTGCGTGTTTCAATGGGCTCCATCAAGGGCTTTACCACATCCCACCAACGTTGTGTTTCAGGATCAGCACCCATGGTTGCCATATCACGATCAACATCATTTCCAACGTATTCGAAATATGCAAACAAAGTATTATCCTTTTTGAAGATGGAATAATTCTTTATATTGCATGCCGTTATCATGTTCAATACTCCTGGCCAAACCGCTGCGTGTTGTTTTATGTATTCATCTGCACCTTCCGGTTTCAGGAGGATGGTCTGTCCAAATCGTTTCATATTCATATCCTTTTTTTAGTATAAGAAGTAATAAATAATCGCAGATATTTAATAATATATTTGTTTATCAGTCATCTGACAATTCTTAATTTTTAATTATTAATTATTAATTAGCTCTATGCTTTTAATGCATCAAACAATGCTTTAATATTGGCAGGAGGAATATCCTGCAAGATTGCTTCATGGCTTGGCGATATTATTAATCCTGTCGGGAACAATCTTTTTAATTCGCATACTTTATCAGCTACCTGTTGAGGCGTTCCGTTTACCAGTAAATGCTGGGCATCCACTCCACCACAGAAAGCAGTTTTTCCTTCAAAATGACTCTTAAGGTTTGGTGCATCCATATCCTGTGCCAGTGCCTGTATGGGATGTATCACATCGGCTCCCAGTTCAACCAGGTCATTGATAATCGGGAATATTGATCCACACGAATGATGGATGACTTTCAACCCATAGCTTTTTGCCTGGTCAATCAGTTTTTTTGTTCCCGGGAAAACATATGAACGCAGTGAATCAGGATCGACCATTAATCCACACTGGCTGCCAAAGTCATTGCCAATCAATACAGCATCGAGATACCCTTTGGTAGCCTCGTAAAACAATTCATTGGCTTTCAGGTAAAAATCAGTTATCCTTTCAATCACCGCAACAAACATATCCGGATTCATCAGCATAACCATCAATGCCTTTTCCATTCCAAACGCAGCACAGGCATCCTGAAAATGGGCACTCCACATCACTCCCATTCGTACATATGCCGGATCAACTGACCGGGCAAGCCTGGCTGATTCTTCCACATCCAGATACAAGGCAGGATCAGGCCATGGGAATAAGTCCACATCAGCCGGATCGTCTATATCTTCGAAGAATCCTGGTGCTGTCAATGTCCGTTCATCCGGTTTATCATCATGCGATGATTTGGCAAACTTAAATGCACAGGCAATATGATTCGATGGTGGATAATGATAGGGCACCTCGATGGGATATATATCATCGTCAAGCAATACTTTCAGTTCGTCAACCGAAGCAACGTGAAAGAAGTCAAGCAATCCCTGTTGTGCTCCGGGTACCGGCAACCCAAGCCATGAAGCCGGACGATCAACCGGTTGGTTGGCAATGGTGGCATAAAAACGTTCTTTGTGTGTCATAGTTCTTCTTACAATTTCAACGTTATTATTTAATTGAAAAACAAATACAACGATACCATAACAATGATCAATACGATCCAGGATATCCAGACAGTTTTCGAAGTTTTAGGCATTTTCTCCAGTCCCAGGGTGTTTTGATCGGTGGCATTCTTATCCAGCTTGGAAATTATCACTGTTGCAATGGAAAGGATGACAAACAAATAAAACGAAATCATCATAAAATGAGGCCAGAAATGGTATTTCTCAACCGGGAATATCCACCAGTACATCACAGCAACTGTCAGACAGAAGGCAGTCCCAACTGTAAGGATTAAGTTTACGGCTTTCGATGTTGTCTTTTTCCAGAACACGGCAAACAGGAATACCACTGACATCGAAGGAGCCAGGAAGCCAAGTACCGATTGGAATATATTAAACAGGTTTAATCCCTTTATATTATCAATGGCCAGTGCAACAATAACGGATATTATGGCACTAAACAAGGTCACCCACCTACCGATCCGAATGATCTCAGCATTCGAGGCATTGGGTTTGTTTTTCTTCAGGTAAATATCCATGGTATAAACCGTACTGACCGAATTCAGCGACGAACCGATATTCCCGAGTAATGCAGCCAGCAGTACAACGATGATCAGGCCTTTCATTCCCACAGGGAACAGGTTGGTCACCATGGTCAGATACGCTTCACTCGAATCATGCAGGTGTGGGAATAATACAAAACAAATGACACCCGGCAATATAAACAGAGGTACATCAAGTATTTTCAACCAACCGATAAAGCTGGCACCCAACTGACCCTGCTTGAGGCTTTTTGCACCCAGTACCGATTGCACCATCGATTGTTCGGTACACCAGAACCATACTCCCATGATCGGGTAACCAAGAACGATGGGTAACCAGGGAAAATCTTTGTCAGTCATCGGCTGAAACAATTTCCAGTAGTGTTCAGGAGTAGCATGATAAAGTCCCGTTAACCCACCGACTTTCGATAGTCCGATAAGTGTCAGGGTTAAGGAAACGCCTATCAGCAGCAACATTTGGAAGACACTTGTATAGGCAATGGCTTTCAACCCTCCGGCAGCAGTCAGGATAGAAGCAAGAACCACCATAATCAGTACTGATTCCCACATCGGTATTCCCAGTATTTGTTTTACCAGGATTCCTCCTGCAAACAATCCCAGCGAAAGCCATGAAATAAGTATGGTAATAAGGGTATACCATGCCAGCAGATACCGGGTGGATTGTCCAAACCGTTTACCCATATACTCGGGAAGGGTTGATGTTTTGGCACCCAAATACCTTGGGGCAAAAACAAATACCAGCATCATAATAAACAGGAATGCATACCAGGCAAAGTTACCCGACACAATACCAGAACTATATCCGGCACTTGCTGATGCCAGCAACATGGAAGGACCGACGTTTGTCCCCCACATGGTTAGGCCTATTGCAAACCAACCCAGGCTCTTATTCGCCAAAAACAGGTTGTCATCTTTGTTTTTCTTTGCAATACTTGCCCAAAAGGCTATTCCGAACAGAATAACTATATACCCGACAATTACGGCAATGTCAATAAAATTTAGTGCGATCTTCATGTATGATTTTTAAGGTGTGAGTATTAAGTAATGAATAGGATTTAATGATACATTTTACTTTTTTGACCCCCAAGCCCCCAATCCCGATAGCTATCGGGAGGGGATGTTAAGACGTGGCATCTGAAATTTATTTTAACTATAGAAACTTCTTAGTTCCACTCTTAAGCCCCCATTTGGGGGTTTGGGGGTCATTCTCCCGAATAAATAAACAATATAATTCAACTAAGTAATTGGAACAATATAATGTCTTGTTTTATTTCTTCATTTAATATGACCTCTCCACCTGCCCACTCCCGATAGCTATCGGGAGAGGGTGATAGAGCCGATGGTTTATGAAGTTTTATCTAGAATAATAGGGCATTATATATTTCTTACTACTTGTATAAAATTATTCAATAAATATCATCCTGTATTATCTGTAACGTTCAACGATTTTAAGTGCCTTTTCTATGTCTCTTTCCGATTTAAAATCGACATTGATATGCAATCCCTGGTTCCCGACATTGTCGAGCAGAGGTTCCAGTTCGTCGATGGTAACCCAGTTTGCCATCACCGATTTACCGGATGACAGGATCTTTTTGTACAAGTCGTACCATTGCTTGTCACCACCCTGTGGCTGTCCGTAACCGGGAGTCCATTGAATGGCATTCAGGTTCTCTATTTCCAGCACAGCATCCAAATGGCGTATGGCGTCTACCCCATCCAAATGGTAAAGCGTATAATCTATCCGGTTACATTGTTCCTGTAAAAACGGTTTACAGAAAGTCCTGAAATCGTCTTCTGAAATCATGATGGAGATATCCACCTGCAACTTCGATACTTTGCCCGGTGCCCACAGCGAGAAATAACAAAAAGCCATTTCACCGTTTACATTAATAATATCGTAAATCTTATCGAAAACCTTGAAATAGACATCGTTTATTTCCTGCAACTGTTGCAGGGCTCTTTCAGGATCCATGATCAGATCCATCAAGGCATTGTCCGGACCTTTCAGGCTTGCCAGCACGTCAAGTCCTTCCACCAGGTCGGGGCAGCCAACCATATAATGGTTTTGCGCTTTTCCCATGCAGGCGGTCAGCAAATCTTTATGCAAATGCCACCATTTATTATTTTCATCAAAATTGATCGTACCGTCAAAATCAGCTTTTTCCCTAATCCAGATGGTATCTTCCCTTCCTTCAAGTTTAGCACCAAGCATGGCAGCCAGTGAACCCGGTCCAAGCTGGGTATTGGCTACAGGCAGGATATCAGCCATATACGAATACCGAGACATGCAGTAATGCAGGTATTCTGCCCGCCAAAGAGGATCAAACCAAAACTGGGTAGTATCCCTGGGTGATGAGGGTGGTGAAATCATTTCGTACGCTACCCCGTTTCTATCCAAATGTTCCCACATGGAGAGCACGATTCCCTTTTGATTCCACCAATCGATATAATGATTTTTTGTTTCTTTAAAATTAGATTTCCAGGTCATATATTTAATTTATTTTTCAACATTCACAATTTCACCAAACGAACTTTTACATCTCTCATGAAACAAATCGCCCCAAGCCCCTGAAGGGGATGTAAATTACTACAGTCTCCTAAACCATCTACTTCAAAATGAAGTAACTCTCGCTTTCCACTCTTAACATCCCCTTCAGGGGCTTGGGGCGGAACCTTATTCATAATAACAATTTGGTTCATATCATTTTTTGGTTCCGCGGACGAAAAAAGAAGCTCTTATATTAAGAGAAACAAGTTATTGTTTCACAAAGCCAAAGTCCCCTTTAGGGGATTTAGGGGTCGTATAATTATTATTTAAAAATCACGTCAACCACTTTGCTCATATCCATTTCGTCTGTACAATTGACATCATCCGGATACATTGGTATCGCAGCCCCGTATTTTACAAAAACAGGCATTTCCTCCAGCGGTACTTCCACATTTTTGAGCCATTGGTTTCCATCATACACCTTATGGGTAAAGAAATTTACCCATTTGCCTTCGGGAAGGTAGATATCCCGTTTATTTTCCGGGTTCATTACGGGGGCTACCAGGATATTATCCCCAAAATAGTATTGGTCGTCAATCTGGCGGCAGGTCCTGTCATCAGGGTGATGTAATATCAGTGCACGCAATACAGGGAATCCTGTTTTGGTGGTTTTCTCGCTTTGTTGCAGGATATATGGAATCAGTTTATAACGCAGCTTCCACCAGCTTTGAATGATAGGAGCCACTTTCGGATAATGCCACGGCTCCCGCTTGTGCGAACCATGATACCTTATGTGGGAAGAGAATACCCCGAATTGCGTCCAGCGGACATAAATATCATCTGGCAATACTGAATTCATGAAGTCAGGCACTCCATGAAATCCGGGGACATCGTGGCTCCAGAATCCAAAGCCTGAAAGTCCCAGTTGTAACCCTCCTTTCAGTGATCCGGCCATTCCATCCCACGAACAGGCAGAATCACCTCCCCAATGCAATGGATACCGCTGGCAACCAGCCCAACCTGCCCGTGCCCAGATAATGCCATCACCGGTTACTTCTTTGGTCACTTCGTAAGCCGCTTTTTGATAGAGCAACGGATAAAGGTTATGCAATTTATCGGGAGACATGGAATGGTATTCGGCATCCAGGTGAATGTCCTCGCCAAAATCGGTTTTGATACAGGCAACGCCCATTTCAAGTAGTTTCCGTAAAAGATCTTTATACCATTCGGTGGCTTTATCGTACGTGAAATCAATGGTCCCTGCAAAATCCTGTACGCTGAAATTGGATGAGCCCGAAAGGTTTCGTTCGCTTTTGCTGATATAGTCGTTTTTATCAGCTTCTTCATATTGAAGGGCTTTATACGATATATAGGGCAATTGCCACAAGCTGACACGGTATCCTTTTTTCTTCAAATCCTGTATGAATTTCTTGGGATCAGGGAAACGCTCATCATTGAATTTCCATTCACACAGCCAGTCTGTTTCGAACCATCCGGTATCTATGTGTATTACATCGCATGGATAATCTTCCCGTCTCATGCGGTCGCAGATTTCGGTCACTTCATTTTCTGAAAAATAGGTCATCCTGCTCATCCATATTCCGAAGCTCCATATCGGAGGCATGGATGGAAAACCTGTCAACTGGCGGTATCCGAATAATATTTCTTCGGGTGATTCCCCTCCGATGAGGAAGAAATCAACCACCGGTTCTTCCACCATTACCTGTGCCGAACGTGTTGAGTGATCGGCCAGTGAGAATTTGGCAAACGAATTGGTGTGTACAAACAGGCCATAGTTTTCTGAGGAAAGATAAAAAGGGATACTCTTATATGTTCGGCGGTTGTTTACTCCCTGTCCGTCCTGATTGCGCATTTGAAGTGTTTTACCCGACAAATCCATTTTGGTAAACCTTTCGCCGGTACCATAAAAACATTCATCGCCTTTTGCTGCCAGTGAGAAAGTGGTACGGTGAGGGATATCGTTCCGTTCCACAAAAGCCAGTGCAAAAGCATCATGGCGTGTAGGTGAAAACATATCGGTTGCCGATAGTTTGACTTCTTTTTTTCCATCCGGGAAAAAGCTCAGTTGTATGGTTTCGGCAGGTGCAGGTACCAAATCGCTCCACCAGTCAATTTGGGGTTGAAGCAAACTAATGACCGCTTTTTTATTCCCCCGGTTATCCGTAATGATCCATCCCGAATCATTCTTTTCAAATGACAAGGGAGTCATTTTTAATCCCGTCGACAAATCAAGCATTTCTGAGTTCTCCATAACCTCCCCGGCAACAGCCATTGAAACCCGCACGGTCTTATCCCCGTAAGCCTTCAACCGCAATGTGTATTCCTTTCGGTCCGCCGAAAGATCGGGGGTTATTTCATTGGAATTATGTTGTTTCTGGAATGGAATTGTGATAAAGATATCCCCGTTCTTCGCTTCAACAGAAGTCGGGGCACATGCCCGCCAGAGCCTGTCACCCTCATTCAGTTCCGTACTGAAATCCAGGAAATCGAAAAGTTGGTAATTGGTTTGTTGCATGTATTCGTTTCTATTAAAAAAAATCTTTCCTGTTACCCTTAAATGAAGTCGCGGGGACAAAAAATGGTTGTGTTTTCAGTTTAAATTTATCATTCGATAAAATATTACAGCATTTCTTCGTGTAAAATTTTCCCGCTCTTCAATTCCTCTTTATGGTGATTTCTCCTTTTCTTTTTCATTTCTTTTACACCTGTTCTATGTTGTTCCTTAGATATCCCATAGATATCCCATAGATATCCCATAGATATCCCATATCATATATACTATGGGATAAAAATACGATAAAGGAGAAATAACCTTAAGTCGAAAGTAGCTTAAGGAAAAAGACATATAAAACAAATCAAAACCCCATTGTGTATTCCATCCGAAAAGCATGAATAACAACCTAAATGGAATTGAAAGTCTCTCTAAACGTTTCAATCAAGTGGCAGGTTCGTTTTGCCTGACATTATCAGATTTTATTGATCGGTTTTATTTACTTTTACAAATATCATCTTTTCACGGTTTTAAAAAGCACCCAGGTTGTTCCTTTGGGAGCATCTTCAATTCCTTCCTGATAGTGGCTCATAATGGAATTCCAGGTATCAACCCTTGGATTATTCTCCACAGTTTTCGGATTTAATTTATCCAGGCTTTCTCCTTTCGGAATACTGATAATAAGCATCAACTGCCGTCCGTTGCGAAAGACCAGTACCTGCTGGAAATTAGCATTGCTAAATCCGGTGGATATTTCAGGCCATTTTTCAAACTGGGTACGGTGATACTCCAGGTATTCCCGCTGTCTGGTGGTGTCGTCCACCAGGTTGGCAGTCATGATAATATTATCCCATTCTTTTGCCGGCTTTTTGTTCGAATACTTCTGCCGGTTAAAATTATAGAACGGTTTATCGTAGAGTTTGATGATCAGCCTTGGATACTGTGTTTCCAGCTTTGTCTTTATTTTACCCATATCTTTTAAATCGCCATAAATCAACCAGTGGTTTTGCCATTCGTAGATTGAAGAGGTATCAATATTATTTTCGTTTGAAAAACTCTTCAGGCTTTTGGTTGAAAAGCGATAATCGACATCGATAATTTCGAGGATGGAAGGTGATTGTATTTGTTTAGAGGAACAACCCGAAAAAATAAGGACAAAAACGAGACAGAGGATAAGGGTATATGTATGTTTCATAAATAAGTTGTAAGGATAAATAAGGTTTTATAGAAACAGAGAAATTCAGGACAGGAAAATAATTTTTCCAAAAATATATTCCTGTTGTTTTATTGACGTTCTGATTCAAATTTTGTACTGTTCATTTGCAATCTAACAGTACGGTAAAGGAAGGATTAAAATGATTAAAAAAGTTTCATTATGATAATTCTTAAATCTTAATACTTAATTTATTACTTTCATTTTCGTTATCCATTTTTTTTTCCGAAATTTGCAGACTTAAAAATACGAAACTTTAGGTAGTAATTTTAAGTAAAAACATGAACGTGAAAGAAACAAAGTATATTTTCGTAACCGGAGGAGTTACTTCCTCCCTGGGTAAAGGTATTATAGCTGCATCCCTGGGTAAATTACTACAAGCAAGAGGCTTTAAAGTAACCAATCAAAAACTGGATCCGTATATCAATATCGATCCGGGGACATTGAATCCATACGAACATGGCGAATGCTATGTAACAGTGGATGGACATGAGGCCGACTTAGACCTTGGACACTACGAACGTTTTCTGAACGTTGAGACGCATCGTGCCAATAATATCACCACCGGACGTATTTATCAGAATGTGATAAACAAAGAACGCCGTGGCGACTATTTAGGCAAGACTGTACAGATCATTCCTCATATCACCGACGAAATCAAGCGCAACATAAAGCTTTTAGGGGCTAAAGGCGAGTTTGACTTTGTGATTACTGAAATTGGCGGAACAGTAGGTGACATAGAATCGTTGCCTTATATCGAAAGTGTACGTCAGTTGAAATGGGAAATGGGCAAGAACTGCCTGATTGTTCATCTTACCTATGTACCCTATCTGGCTGCAGCGAAAGAATTAAAAACCAAACCTACACAACACTCTGTAAAAGCATTGCAGGAGCAAGGTGTTCAGGCTGACATTTTAGTACTGCGTACCGAACACAACATTTCGATGGATATCCGTAAAAAGGTAGCTTTGTTCTGTAATGTGGAAACAAGCGCCGTTATGCAATCCATCGATGTTCCCACCATATATCGTGTTCCAATGAACATGCAGGAAGAAAAGCTGGATGAAGTGGTGTTGACTAAAATGGGCTTTGACCTGGAAAAAACACCTGCAGCCGACATGACCAAATGGATAGCTTTTGTTGAAAAGCTGGAGAATGCCACCGAAGAAGTGCGTATCGGGATTGTTGGAAAATATGTTCAATTGCCGGATGCTTACAAATCCATCATTGAATCTTTGTTGCATGCAAGTGCTTATAACAATAAGAAATTAAAGCTGGAGCTGATACTTTCCGACAAACTGGATGCAGAAAATGTCGATAAGAAATTAGGGACTCTGGATGGTATAATCGTTGCACCGGGTTTTGGACAACGTGGTATGGAAGGCAAGTTTGTGGCGTTGAAATATAGCCGCGAACACAACATACCAACCCTGGGAATTTGCATGGGCATGCAAACCATGTCGGTTGAATTTGCCCGTAATGTATTGGGGTATGCCGATGCCAACAGTACGGAAATAGATCCAAATACCACACACAATGTGGTAGATATCATGGATGAACAAAAAAACATACTGAACCTTGGTGGCAGCATGCGCCTGGGAGCTTTCAAATGTAAATTAAAGAAAGGGACGAAAGCATACGAAATATATGGCAAAGAGAATATCAGCGAACGTCATCGTCATCGCTTTGAATTCAACAATGCCTATAAAGCTGAATTTGAAAAAGCCGGAATGATTTGCAGTGGAATGAATGTAGAATCGGACCTGGTAGAAATTATTGAGCTTCGTTCGCACAAATGGTATGTGGGTGTACAATTTCACCCTGAATACAGCAGTACGGTGGTGAATCCTCATCCTCTGTTTATCAACTTCATACAAGCTGCAATAAAAAAATAAGAATCCCTAACCCTTAAAGGATGACAGGATTTGTTCTGGGATTTTATTTACAACAGACAAAATAAAGATACAATTTAGCAATTTAAAAACAACCTGATTCCCGGTATAAGACCAGGGGTTAATTAATAATTTATGGATAAAAATACGATTCTGGGATTTGTACTGATAGCACTCATCGTTCTCGGATTTTCACAATTAAATAAAAAGTCGGATAAAGAAATAGCCGCCGAAAAACGATATTCTGATTCCATCGCATTGGTAGAACAAAATAAAGTGGAGATTGCCGCAAATGTTTCAAAACAAGCCGTTTTAAAAGATTCAGTGGCAGTCAATGATACAACATCAAAAGCAACTACTGCTGATGCTTTTGGTGATTTCAGCGTTGCAGCACAAGGAATAGAGAAATTCTATACCATTGAAAATGATCTGGTAAAAGTCACACTAAGCAACAAAGGTGGCAGAATCTATTCGGTTCAATTAAAGAAATATTCAAAACGTGACTCCCTGGATAAAGCATTGCCATTAATATTGTTTAATGACAAAGAAAGTAGCATGGGCTTTACTCTGGTTACCAAAAACAACCGGGTGATAAACAGTTCCACGTTATATTTTGAACCGGTAACAACGATCACAAAAGATGCGAGTGGAAATCAGACCCTGATATTACGGTTGAAAACAACCGGGAATGCCTATCTTGATTTTGCCTATACATTGCCTGCCAAGGACTATCTGCTTAGTTTCGGGTTAAAAGCTTACAACATGAACACCGTTATGCCAGCCGGCATAAACTCACTGGACATGCAATGGTATTCAAAAATACGCCAACAGGAAAAAGGCCGTAAATTTGAAGACCGGTATTCTTCCATAGAATACAAGTATGTGGCGGATGATACAGAAAAACTCAGCGAAAGTAAAAATGACGACAAGAAACTGACCAACAAAGTAAAATGGATTGCCTTTAAAGATCAGTTTTTTAGCAGTATTATCATTGCCGATGACGCATTGAGCTCTACAACATTAAAAAGCACCTTAGAACCAGAAAATTCAGGATATTTGAAAGCCTATACAGCTGAAATGTCTGTCCCTTTTGATCCGACAGGAAAATCACCTACTACATTTCGTTTCTTTTTCGGTCCTAACCAGTACAAGATTCTTTCGGCTATTAAAAGTAACACGAAAGATGATTCGGGGCTTCAACTCAACAGATTAATTCCACTTGGATGGGGTATATTCGGCTGGGTAAACAAGTTTGCGATTATCCCAATGTTCAATTTCTTCAGCTTGTTTATGAGTAATTTCGGTCTGATCATTTTATTGATGACTGTAGTTATTAAATTGGTTCTATTCCCGCTGACTTACAAATCGTATATCTCGAGTGCTAAAATGCGGGTACTCAAGCCGGAGATTGATGAAATAAATGCTAAGATACCTGCAGATAAAGCTGCAGAACGTCAGAAAGCAACAATGGAATTATACGGGAAAGTTGGTGTCAGTCCAATGAGTGGCTGCCTGCCTACTTTATTACAGATGCCTATTCTGTTTGCCATGTTCAGCTTCTTCCCGGCAGCTATTGAATTACGTCAACAAAGCTTTTTATGGGCAACCGATTTATCGGCATATGATTCTATCATGACCTTGCCGTTTACAGTTCCATTTGGGTTTGGTAACCATATCAGTTTGTTCTGTTTATTAATGACAGCAACCAATATTGTTTTCACAAAACTGAACATGGCGAATACACCAACCAACGACCAAATGGGTGGTGCCATGATGAAATGGATGATGTACCTGATGCCTTTAATGTTCTTATTTATGTTCAACAATTACGCTTCAGGATTGAGTTACTATTATTTTATTTCAACCCTTATCTCAATTGGTCAGACCTACGTAATACGTGCTACAGTAGACGAAAAGAAAATGCTGGACGAACTGCATGCCAAACGTAAAAGCAACCTGAACAAGCCTGCAAAGAAATCAGGTTTTATGAGCCGGTTGGAAAAAATGCAACAGGAACAACAAAAAGCGATTAAAAACCGCAAATAAAAACTATAAAAAGAATAAGCGCAAATACAATTTAACGGTTGTATTTGCGCTTTTTCGATACATAGGTAATGAATAATTAAAATGATTATCCGGAAAAATTCCGAAAGCAAAAGAGATATAATTCCGAAGAAATTGAATATTTGAAGTTACAATTGAAGAATTTTAAAACCTTATTTTTCTTTATTATTGCCCTTCGTAGAAAACTAAACTACCACAATTCCAACCCTTATTCCCTTATTTGCTGAAGATTATAAAGAATTTATAAAGTATTATCGACAATAATAAATGCAACAAAATAAGGGAATAAGGGTGGGTTCTGAGGGTGTCAGATTTTCTACGAAGGGTAAGAAAATAAAAATAAGGGCTTTTAATATCATATTTATACCGGTTGAATTTAGGATGATGACTTTTTTAGGACACTTTGCGGATAATCGCAATAATTAATAATGAACAATTAATAATTGCCTGGACGCTGAAATATAAGTTTTGTATATCAACAAATATATCATTAAATATCTACTATTACTTAACAAAAGGATACCACTAAAATGAAAAAGACAACCATACTTATTATTTCTATTTGCAGTATGCTTTTATTTCTTGGTTCATGCAGTAAAACCAGCCGGTTTGAAATAGACACTGCAAAAAACAGGGTTGAAGTAAAGATTCACCGGTTTGACAAAGATTTATTGTCTATCGACACGACCAAAATGAAAGCAGGAGTTGATCGGCTATATGCCCGATATCCTGAATTCCTGCCTGTATTCACAGCAACCATTCTGGATACTGCAGCTACCGACACACCGGCTGTACGTAATCTGTTTCATCAGTTTCTGGCAGACAAAGCTTTTAAAGCAGTCAATAAAAAGGCACTCAATACGTTCAAGGATGTAACCGACATTGAGAAACAGGTTTCAGATGCATACACATACATTCATTTTTATTTCCCTGAAGTGAAGCTCCCTGAAATATACTTTTTCGTTTCGGGCTTTAACAGGGCAGTCATGATAAACAATAAATTTATAGGCGTTGGTACTGATTTCTATTTAGGCAGCAACTATCCGGGCTACAAAGATTTCACCTATCAGTATATGCTCAAAAATATGCGCAGGGAATGTGTTGCAACCGACCTGGTATCGACCACCCTGTTCAGGATGTTTGTCATGAACAGTTCGGAATACAGGTTGTTGGACAACATGCTATTCCGTGGCAAAATAATGTATCTGCTCTCTGTATTCATGCCAAATGAAAAGCCTGAGGATATTATGGGATATACCCCGGAACAATGGAAATGGAGCAAGACAAATGAAAAACAGATATGGGGTTATATGATCGATCAAAAACATTTATTTTCGACCGACGTACAGCTGATTCGTAAATATATGAATGATGCCCCCTTTACAGCTCCTGTATCGCAAGATTCGCCCGGCAGACTGGGGACATGGTTAGGCTGGCAAATTGTGGAAAGCTATATGAATAAAAATCCGAATGCCACCCTGACCGATTTGATGAAGATAAATAACTATCAGAAAATGCTGGAAGCTTCTGGTTACAGGCCGTGAGAAGGGTTTGAAGAGTTTGAAAGTTTGAAGAGTTTGAGGGTTTGAAGAGTTAATTGGTTAATTGGTTGATTGGTTGATTGGTTGATTGGTTGATTGGTTGATTGGTTAATTAGTTGATTAGTTGATTAGTTAATTGGTTGATTGGTTGATTGGTTTAGAACTCAACAGGAAGGAATTGAAACCGGGGTTACATAGGAACTCTTAATTTCGAGTACGGAACAAAAAAACGATAAGAAACAAATTGTTATAATGAATAAGTTTCCGCCCCAAGCCCCTAAAGGGGATGTTAAGAGTGGTAAGCATGAGTTAGTTCGTTTTGAAGTAGATAGTTTAGGAGACGGTAGTAATTTACATTCCCTTTAGGGGCTTGGGGCAGTTAGTTTTTAAGAGTAATTCATATCCACTTCAGAGCATGGGACGATTTATTTTTGGTAGTTAGTAACAAAAAAAAGACCTATTCGAATAAACGAATAGGTCTTATTAATTTGTTAGGGTATTCAATTTGCCGGACTGATTGCTTCTGAAGGACAAACATCAGCGCAAGTACCACAATCGGTGCAAACGTCAGCATCAATAACATAAATATCACCTTCTGAAATTGCTTCAACAGGGCATTCGCTGATACATGAACCGCAAGCAATACAATCTTCTGAAATAACGTAAGCCATTTTTCTTAATATTATTTGTTAGTACTAATTAGTCCTGCAAAAATAGGACTTTTTCCAGACCTAAAAAAACTTTTGAACTATTATTTTTAAGCTTTAACGCATAAGACAGTGACTTGTTGATATTTTTAGCTTATTTTTGAGGATTCTAACATAGTTCATTCCCTTCATTTAAAAGTACATTCCCTCTATAAATGTTTCAAATTTAATTTCCTTATACATACTTTAAATACGAATTATCGTACTTCGTTTTCATGTAAAGACATAACGTGCAAATGAACAGGCTTTTAATTCCATGTTACATTTATATTAAATTTTCATGAAAATACGATTATTTAAATCTGTTTTAGTAATTTTGCAATACGATTCTGATCGTGTAATGCTGACAGAAATAATCACAACAAATTACTGCAATTAACTAAAAAGCAAACAATTATAACACAAATAACACAAAAACAATTTTGTTATGAACAATTCCTTTCTCAACAATTTCATTCCGAAAGAACCCAAATTTTTTCCTATATTGAAAGAAATGGCGGATGTATTATTAGTAGCTTCCGATTTAATTATAGAGTGTGTACAACACAACGATCATGAATCTGCCATTGAGTATTACAGAAGAATTAAAGAACAGGAAAAGAAAGGGGATGTTTTAAACAACCGCGTTTTTGATGAACTGAACACCACTTTTATCACCCCTTTTGACCGTGAAGACATTCACCATTTAGCCAACCGGCTGGATGATGTCACCGATTACATTAACAGTTGTGCAAAACGAATTGTACTTTACAATCCGAAGCAATTGCCTAAAGAAGCAATCGACCTGGCACTATTAATCCGGGAAGGTGCAGTTTGTATCGGTAAAGCCGTCGATGAACTGGATGTATTGAAAAAGAATTCAAAAAAAATCAAGGAATTTTGTTCTGAGCTTCATGAAATTGAAAACAGAGCCGATGATGTTTACGAAAACTTTATTATCGAATTGTTTGAGAAAGAAAAAGATGGTATTGAACTCATCAAATTAAAAGAAATTATGTATGAGTTGGAAAAAGCGACTGATGCTGCTGAATATGTAGGTAAAATTATCAAAACGATCATTGTTAAGTACGCATAATAACTCCAATACACATAGATGACACTTTTAATAACCATTATCGTACTGGCATTGCTGTTCGATTTTATAAACGGTTTTCACGATGCAGCTAATTCAATAGCGACCATTGTATCAACCAAAGTACTTTCGCCTTTTCAAGCCGTAATATGGGCTGCATTCTTTAACTTTGCCGCTTTCTTTATTGCAAAATATATCATCGGAGAATTTGGAATTGCCAACACTGTTTCAAAGACGGTATACGAACAATACATTACGTTGCCTGTTATTTTTTCAGGCATAGTTGCAGCCATTATCTGGAATTTAGCAACCTGGTGGTCGGGTATACCCTCTTCCTCTTCGCATACACTTATTGGTGGTTTTGCAGGGGCTGCTATTATGCACAGTGGATTTGTATCCATTCAGGGCGCAGTGATTATCAAGATTGCATCATTTATCATACTTGCTCCATTTATTGGTATGATTATGTCGTCGCTGCTTACCATGCTGATATTCTATATTTGCAAAAAGGCAAATCCCCACAGAGCAAATTTTTGGTTTAAGCGTTTGCAATTGGTTTCTTCAGGCCTGTTTAGTATCGGACACGGGTTGAATGATTCACAAAAGGTTATGGGAATCATAGCAGCAGCCATGATAGCTGCCCATGCACGCGGAATAGACATGGGAATCACCAGCATCAAAGATTTACCCGATTGGGTAGCATTTTCGTGTTTTACGGTAATTTCATTGGGTACCATGTCGGGCGGATGGAAAATCGTGAAAACAATGGGATCGCGTATTACGAAAGTAACTCCACTTGAAGGTGTTGCAGCTGAAACAGCCGGTGCATTTACCTTGTTTCTGACTGAAATATTAAAAATACCGGTAAGTACTACCCATACCATAACCGGTGCCATTATCGGGGTTGGAGCAGTAAAACGCCTTTCTGCCGTACGTTGGGGGGTAACCAAGAATCTAATGATTGCCTGGCTCTTAACCATTCCGGTTAGTGCTACGTTGGCTGCATTAATTTTTTACCTCTTCGGAGCGATGGTTTAAACATATCATCAAGCAAAAATTTAAAAGGTTGTTTCGTAATGAGACAGCCTTTTTTCATTCAGGTGAAGTTCAAGCAGCTTAATACAAAATAGAATTCCTTATTTCATTGACTAAATGCCAAAAACAGCAATAGAACCATCAAATAATCTACAAGGATTTTGCGTTTAGAACGTATTTTTGTGAGACAATAAATTCAGTAACCTTGAATATCCAGTCTCATGAAAAAAGCATTCCTCCCGATCTTATTTGCCATCGTACTATTCGTATGCTTACCATCAGTAAATGCAATCGTAACCCTACCCTCCATACTTTCCGACAACCTGGTTTTACAACAAAAAACAACCGTAAATATATGGGGGAATGCTTCTCCCGGTGAAAAGATATCCGTAAAGCCTTCCTGGAATTCAAAACCGACACGTACAGTTACTAATAAAGAGGGAAAATGGGATATTAAGATTAAAACTCCTGCTGCCTCAAGAAATCAATCCATTGCCATTCGAGGTGAAAACTCCCTGTTGATCAGCAACATACTTATCGGTGAAGTATGGCTTTGTACCGGTCAGTCAAATATGGAATTCCCGGTAGCAAAAACACAGGGATGGAGAACCGGCATCCTGAATCAGGAAGAAGAACTGAAAGATGCCGATTATCCGGAAATCCGTTTGTTTATTGTAGAGCATCAACTGGCACCGGATCATGAAATGGACAATTGCAACGGGAAATGGATGGTTTGCAATAAAGAGAACCTGAAAGCATTTTCTGCTGTAGGATTTGTCTTTGGCCGGAAATTATACAAGGAACTGAAGACACCCATTGGCCTGATACAAGCTACCTGGGGTGGCACTCATGCAGAATCATGGACAAAAATGGATGTTATGAAAAGCAATCCGCTTTATGCCGATGTATTGGTTGATTTCAAAAAGGAAACTGCAACAGGCAATAACCTGTGTAAGATACCTGCCACACTCTGGAACGGCATGATTGCCCCAATCCGTCGATACACCCTGAAAGGGAATATCTGGTACCAGGGAGAAACAAATTCCATACGGTATGAAAAATACCAACAGGTCTTCACCAATATGATTCAAAGCTGGCGCGAGGAATTCCAACAGTCAGCCCTGCCGTTTTATTTTGTTCAAATTGCGCCCCAGTACAGGCAACCTGCCGGAATCAGGGAAGCACAGCTTAATACCTGGAAATCGGTTAAAAACACCGGAATGGTGGTTATCACCGATGCTGGTGATTCAACCGATATCCACCCACGCAACAAACTTATTACCGGCGAGCGCCTTGCCGCATGGGCACTGACTAAGGATTACAATAAAAAAGTGAGTTACTCCGGCCCGCTGTACAAATCGATGAGCATACAGGCAGATAAAGTGACTTTATCATTCGATTATGCCTTGGATGGCCTTGACAGCAAGGGACAACCATTGAAAGGATTCCTGATTGCCGGTAAAGACCGGCGCTTTTATCCCGCTACAGCCACCATTATCAAGAACAACGTAGAAGTAACTTCTCCCGAAGTAAAAAACCCGATAGCGGTGCGCTATGCATGGGGTACTTATTTCAGGGTAAACCTGTTTAACAAAGCAGGATTCCCTGCATCACCCTTCCGTACCGACTCTTTTACCAAAGACTCCTATGCCCGACGATTTGCAGATTCAGAAATACGTCGTTTTCCGAAAGCCTGGCAACTGGACTACGGGAAAAGAATGTTTTTTGGATATTCACAGGGAGTGGGTTGTTCGGCTATGCTCCAACTGTGGAAATCAACAGGAGATGACCGCTATTTTGACTATGTAAAACAATATGCCGACAGCGTGATCAACAGCCAGGGTGATATTCATCTATACAGTCCGGAAAGTTACAACCTGGACTTTATTGAAGCAGGAAATATGCTTTTTGATGTGTATAAAAAAACCGGGGACAACAAGTATAAAATCGCCATGGATCAGCTGATTGAACAGTTGAAAAAGCAACCCCGTACATCAGATGGCGGATTCTGGCATAAAAAGATTTATGAACATCAAATGTGGCTGGATGGGATTTTCATGGCGTCCCCTTTTATGGCACACTACGGGGCAACGTTCAACAAACCGGAATGGATTGATGAAGCCGTCAAACAAATTACTCTTTGCCACCAGCATACCTATGATCCTAAAACAGGACTTTACCACCATGCCTGGGATGAAAGCAAAAGCCAGCGTTGGGCAAATCCTGTCACCGGACTTTCACCTAATTTCTGGGGACGCAGTATTGGCTGGTACTTTATGGCAGTTGTCGATGCACTGGATTATATCCATTCAGATTATCCACGCAGAGGGGAACTGATAGCCATCATTCAGGGGTTAGCCGATTCACTTCCGGCATACCAGGTCAATGGACTATGGTCACAGGTTATCGACCAGCCAAAACGGAAAGGGAACTATCCTGAAGCCTCTGTAACCACCCAATGCATGTACGCACTAGCCAAGGCGGTTAATAAAGGATATATCGATAAAAAATACCGGGTTTTTGCTGAAAAGGCATTCAACGGAATAACGGACAGATTGCTGGTTGAAAACATGGATGGCACGTTGACGCTTACCCGTTGCTGTGCAGTTGGCGGCTTAGGTGGTAACCCCTACCGGGATGGAAGTTTTGAGTATTATATCGGGGAGAAAATAAGGGATAACGATGCAAAGGCAACCGGTCCGTTTATTATGGGCTGCATAGAGTTAAATAAATAAGGGACAAAACCTTGCAACTCTTAATATTTTAATGAAATAAATATATTCTTCTGCAAAACGGGCATAAGAATGATTAAATATCAAATAAAAGAGTGCGACAATCAAAAGTAATAATGCTATCAATACGATTAATGCTTTAATTTGCATACTTGATTCTAATACAATTTAAAAAAATACAAATATGAAAAAAATTACTCTTCTCACTTTAGTTGGGTCTGCTATTTTAGTTGCAGGCTCTTTATTCGCAAAAGAACAGCGGATATGGAATGGTCTTCAGAGCAAGACTTGGGATATGATCGAAACAAACTGGACTAATCCAAACGATGGTATTTATCCGATAACAATACTTGGCACAAACACATCTCCAGATGCTACAAATTATTTTGATGACTCTACCGACTCGTTAAATGTAAAAGTTTCAGGTACGGTAACTATGGATAGCCTCCTGATTAATTCAACGAAAAATTATGTAATTGATACCATAGCAGGAGCAAAAGCTTTGATAACAGGTACCGGAACATTGGTCAAAGATGGAGTAGGAAACTTTACAATGAATGTAAAAAACTCATTATCAGGTGGTACTAACCTCAAAAACGGTCGAATCACAATGAAAGCCACGACAACCCAAAATATATTTGGCGCATCATTGACATTCAACGGAGGAACAGCCAATTTTTGTACAGGATCAGCAAGTACATATCCGCTTGTAACTGTTCCGGTAATAATTCCGTCAGGAGTTACAGCCAATGTAGAACTATCACGCTACAGTTATTGGCAAAGTACTATAACAGGAAGTGGTGATTTACATATTTATGCCGGTGGTGATAGAACTTACATTGGAGCTATTATTGGTTCTAGCAAAACTGTTTATCCAGCTAATTGGAAAGGATTTACAGGCAATGTACTCGTTGATAAATATGTTGTAACGGGAGTAACACCTGGATTTTACGGATTAGTTCTTACTACAAGTAAGGATTTTGCATCAAACGTTGTAGACTCAACCTTTATGTTTAGGAAGTTAACCCTTGGAACAGGTACCGCATTAAGTACTGAATCAGGAACACGTTGCTATGCTATAGGTGAATTTAATTCAGTAGACACTACTGCATGGGTTATGGGTTATTATAAATCATCAAATAGCCCAAAAATTTATTATCAGATAGGAGGCTTAAACACAAATGTTATTTTTCCTGGTAGAATAGCTAATTTTAATTCCCAAACTGTTGTTGGAATTATTAAAGTCGGTACAGGTACTTATACTCTTACTAATAGTAACAACCAAATAGGGTCATCTGTTGATATTAGAGGTGGTCGATTATTTGTAAGTGATAAGAACTTAAGGGGAAATTTTAATGGAGGAACAGGAAATAGTGTCATTGTAAGAAAAGCAGGTACATTAGGTGGTGTTGGTCGTATTTCAGGTTTAGTTGACGTTTATGGAACATTACAACCCGGAGCAGATGGTGTTGGAACTTTGTCACTATCCGATTCATTAAGTGCTCATCCAAAAAGTATTTATGGAACCCCTTTATCATATTCATTCAAATACTATAATACTGCAGCAACACCAGTCCTTACAACGTATTCTGTCCAGAATGGCGGCTCACGCACAACTGATTTAATACTTCGGGAAGGTTCAACAGCTGAATTTGAAATTGCAAATGCAAATTCATTTGACAAAGTAAATTTATCCGGATCTATCCGGTTCTGTAAAGATTCTATTACCACTGTCAATCCAAAACCTAAACTGAAAATTAAATTAGCTACAGGTTATAGCATTAAAGATGGAGACACATTTGAAATTATTAAGGCTAAGAGCTTAAATTCTTTATCCGGTGATTTCGACATCGAGTACCCAAGCATTCAGGGACTTACCTGGACAGTAGCCACAAAATCAGACACAGTGAAATTAGCGAAAGAAACACTTACTATTTCAACCCATATGGTCACACATTTTTCTACTGATACTGTTTTTGTAAACACTGTAGTAACAGACTCTATGAGATATAGCTATAAGGTAACTTTAACTGCACATGGCAGCACAGCAGTAGAAAATCCAAAGGATAACAGTACAATCTCTGTTTACCCAAATCCAACCAAAGGGGATGTAAATATCAGTTCAAGTGAAGCAGAAATTGCAACTGTTGAGATATTGAATTTACAAGGTCAAAGCATACTAAGGAAAAATGTCCGTTCAACAAAAACGAATATCAATCTGAATAGTCTGGCTCCGGGAGTGTATTATACAAAAATCACCACGGCAAATGGCACAAAGGTCCAGAAGCTGCTCAAACAGTAGTTTCAGCAGGATAACTTAAATTACCGAAAGGCTGTCTTCATGGAATGAATGACAGCCTTTCGTTTAAATTCTAATTTATGAATTCAACTATAGGGATTAATATCAATTCAATAAGTTTGATATCCCTTGTTTTATAAAAAGTATTTAACAAATTAGCTGTATATTTGCAGTTACAATCAATCCGAAGAATATACATTTCATACATCACATCAATAATCACATTAGTATCCCATATACTTATGAAAAAATCACTTCTAATCGTAATTTGCTTTTTCACGTTAATTTCTTTTGCTCAACAAACAGAAACACTCTACCTCTCAGGCACAGGGTTAGGCAATGAAAAGGAATGGAGGTTTTATTGCTCGGAAGGTATGAACAGTAAAAAATGGAGCACGATCAAAGTTCCCTCACAGTGGGAGATTCAGGGTTTTGGGGAATACACCTACGGACGCTGGTATAAAGCCGGTTTGAAAAATCCAAGCATGGAACAGGGGTTATACGAATACACATTCAAAGTTCCTGCAAGCTGGAAAAATAAACAGATATCGATTATTTTTGAAGGTGTCATGACCGATACCGAGGTGAAAATAAACGGACAACTGGCCGGAGATATACACCAGGGTGGCTTTTATCGTTTCACATATGATATAACCGATAAATTAAAGCCCAGTGCAAAGAATAAACTGGAAGTAAAAGTATCAAAACACTCTGCCAATAAATCAGTTAATGGCGCTGAACGACGAGCCGACTGGTGGCTGTTCGGAGGGATTTACCGACCGGTATATTTGGAAGCAAAACCACAGATTCACATTGAACGTATTGCCGTTAATGCACAGGCTGATGGTAAACTTATTACTGATATATTTACTACTGCCCTGCCTGATCATTATTCTGTCACAACCACCATTATTCCGGTAAAAGGAACAGGACAATTTATTTCCCAGCATACCGGATTAAAAGGTTCACAGACTTCGCAAACCATCACAACGCAATGGAAGGGCATATCTGCATGGACTCCAGAAACACCCAATCTCTACAGCCTCAAGCTGGAACTCCGGAATGAGAAGAACGAAGTAATCCATGTTTATACCCAACGAATCGGATTCCGCACAGTGGAATTCCGCAGGCAGGATGGCATATATGTGAATGGTGTAAAAATAGTCATGAAAGGGATTAACCGCCATTCGTTTTATCCTGACGGTGGACGGACTACCAACCGTAAAATCAGTTTGCAGGATGCACAGCTGATAAAAGAAATGAATATGAATGCCGTACGGTCACATTATCCACCCGATACCCATTTTCTGGAGATGTGTGATTCATTGGGATTGTTTTACCTGGATGAACTGGCAGGATGGCAGAATGCCTACGATACGCCCACCGGTGAGAAACTCGTAAAAGAAATGGTAGTACGCGATGTGAATCATCCCTGTATCGTTTTATGGGACAATGGAAATGAAGGGGGATGGAATAACAAGGTTGACAAGTTCTTTACCCTGTATGATCCTCAAAAGCGTCATATCATACATCCATGGGCTGATTTTGATGGCATTGATACACATCATTATCCGGCATATCTTACCGGGATTGCACGTTTTACGAATGGATACAATGTGTTTATGCCAACCGAGTTTATGCACGGGTTGTACGACCAGGGACATGGTGCAGGACTGGAAGATTTCTGGAATAAATACACTGAGAGTCCTCTTTTTGCAGGTGGTTTTATGTGGGCATATGTGGATGAAGCAGTAAAAAGATCGGATAAGGGAGGAAAACTTGATTCTGACAATTTTAATGCCCCTGATGGGATAGTGGGTCCATACCGGGAAAAGGAAGCCAGCTTTTATAGTGTACGTGAGGTTTGGTCACCCATTCAGATAAAGAAAATGATGATCACTCCTTCCTTTAACGGTGAAATACACGTTGCCAACAAGTACCTGTACTCAGATTTCAAACAATCTACCATGAAATACCGACTGTATACGATCGGTTCACCCCTGCATAATGCTACGAAACAACTGGTAGAAGAAGGGAATGTTAAGTTGCCTGATTTGGAACCCGGTGATGCCGGCAAAGCAAAGATGGCTGTTTCTGATAAATTCTTTCAGGCGGACGTATTGGAACTGGAAGGTTATGATGCAGAAGGAAAATCTGTTTGTAACTGGACATGGCCAATTGCTTTAGCCGGGAAATACCTGCAAAAAGAATTGAAGACAGTGGATCAGAACGGAAAAGCAACGTTCACAAAACAAGACAGTATAGTTACACTTACCGGAAATAAAGTATCAGTAAAATTTAGCACGATATCAGGACGAATTATTGAGGTGAAAAACAAAACGGGTAACCTGTCATTTACAAACGGACCTGTCGCAGTAGGTATGAAAATCAGACTGAAAGATTCAAAAGTCCGGCAGGAAGGCGATAATGCCATACTGACATTTTTCTATTTAGGTGGAATTGATTCCATACGATGGGAAATGACTCCTTCAGGATTATTGCGCATGCATGCCTTGATGTTGAACCGTCCATCAGGTGGTGGTGGATTCGACGATTCATTTATGGAAGAAAATATCACGAATTTCGGCCTGACATTTTCATATCCGGAAGCAAAGGTAGAAGGCATGAAATGGTTTGGACGTGGACCTTACAGGGTTTGGAAAAACCGTATTCCGGGAACAAATTACGGTCTTTGGAACAAGGCGTACAACAATACCATTACAGGTGAAAATTTTGAGCAACTTGTATATCCTGAGTTCAAGGGGTATCATGCCAACTTATACTGGGCAACCTTGGCAACAAAAGAATCTGCATTTAGTATTTACAGCGAGAGTGATGGCGTATTCTTCCGAGTACTTACCCCCGAAGAACCTAAGGGCAGACAGGATGGAATAAACACCATGCCGGATTTTCCTTCAGGTGATCTTTCCTTTTTATATGAGATCCCTGCTATCCGTGATTTTAAGCCGATTGCACAACAAGGGCCACAAAGTCAACCCGGAATGATTCGTATTAAAAAAGGAGATGAAGGGATTAGTATGAAACTATGGTTTGATTTCAGGTAAATCAGAAAATAGAAGTTTGAGTTTAAATTTGAAAATATATGAAAAAGATCCAATTGATTATTCTGGTATTGGTATTGCCTTTACTTCTGTTTGCTCAGAACGTCACATGGCCGGAAATAAGTACTGAAATGCGTCCCGGTACCCGTTGGTGGTGGCTGGGGAATGCCGTAGACAAGACCAATCTGACTTACAACCTGGAAGAATATGCCAAAGCCGGAATGGGAACGGTTGAGATCACGCCCATATACGGAGTACAGCACAATGAATCGAATGAGATTCAATTTCTATCCCCTACTTGGATGGGAATGCTTCAACATACCATTACCGAAACAAAAAGAGTTGGTATGCAAACCGATATGAATACGGGTACAGGATGGCCTTTTGGTGGTCCGGAGGTAACGATTGAAGATGCTGCATCTAAGCTATTAACCAATGAGTACTCGATCAGGGGAGGTAATGTGTTTTCGGAAATCATTATTCCGGAAGATAAAAAACAGCAAGGAAAAGCAAAATTAAGCCGGGTAATGGCATTCGGGTCAAAAAACCAGATACTTGATATAACCTCAAAGGTTGATTCAGAGGGCAAACTTACCTGGCAGGCACCAAATGGGGAATGGACCATCATTGCAGCTTTTTGTGGCAGGACATTTCAAAAAGTAAAACGTGCGGCCCCCGGAGGAGAAGGATATGTAATGGATCATTTTTCAAAACGAGCTGTTAAAAACTATCTGAATCGCTTTGAAAAAGCTTTTGCAAGTAGTGGCACACCCTATCCGCATAATTTTTTCAATGATTCATATGAAGTATATGGTGCAGACTGGACAGAGGATTTCTTCGAACAATTCAACACACGCAGGGGTTACAAACTGGAAGAACACTTACCGGCATTCCTGGCTAAAGAACGTACTGACGAAACTGCCCGTTTGGTATCTGACTACCGGGAAACCATGTCGGATCTAATCCTTGAAAACTTTACTCAGCAGTGGACGGATTGGGCACATGTACATACTAGCAAAACACGCAATCAGGCACATGGTTCTCCCGGAAACCTGATTGACCTTTATGCAACAGTGGACGTTCCTGAATGTGAAAGCTTTGGGATATCCGATTTCGGTATTAACGGATTACGCAAAGACTCACTTATCCACAAAAATGACTCTGAAATATCCATGCTTAAATACGCATCATCAGCGGCACATATTTCCGGAAAGACGTTTACTTCGTCTGAAACCTTTACATGGCTCACTGAACATTTCCGTACCTCACTCTCTCAATGCAAACCCGATCTGGATTTATTGTTTGTCTCCGGGGTTAATCACTGCTATTTTCAGGGAACACCATATTCCCCAAAAGAAGCAGCATGGCCGGGTTGGCAATTCTATGCTTCAGTAAATATATCGCCAAACAATACTATCTGGCATGATGCACCGGCTATGTTTTCGTACATAACACGTTGTCAATCGTTCCTTCAACTTGGCAAACCTGATAACGACTTTTTGATTTACCTACCGGTATATGATGCATGGAACGATTTGGATGGTCGGTTGCTTCAATTCGATATTCATAAAATGGACAAACGTATGCCGAAGTTTATCCACATGGTACAATCCATTTACCAAAGCGGATATGATGTGGATTATATCTCAGATCACTTTATCCGGTCTACAAAATGCATTAACGGCAGGTTGGTAACCGAAGGTGGAAGCAGTTATGAAGCACTGATACTACCGGCAGTTAAAAAAATGCCGGTAGATGTACTCGAACATCTCGTAAAACTTGTGGAACAAGGAGCAAAAATTGTATTCATGGATAACTTTCCGAATGATGTTCCCGGATATTCACAGTTGCAGGATCGTAGAAAAACATTTAATACATTATTAAACAAACTGGATACAAAAGCTGACTTCGGTAAAACAACTATCCGTACACTGAAGAAAGGAGAAATTATTACCGGGAAAGATATTGAAAAAACGTTGCAAGCAATTGGCAAAGTACCTGAAGAAATGAAAACTAAATTTGGATTGCACGCTTTGCGACGTACCAATGCTGATGGATATCACTACTTTATAAGCGCATTGCAAAAGGATGATGTGGACGATTGGATTACATTAAGTGTTGCTGCAAAATCAGCAATCATTTTCGATCCGTTGACCGGAGTAAGCGGTAAAGCAAAATTACGCACTGAGAATGGTAAAACCCAGGTTTATCTACAACTTAAATCGGGAGTATCGTTGATTCTGAAAACTTTCACAATGTCCGACATCAACACTCCTGAATGGGTATATCTGAAAGTACCTACTCACATCATGGATCTAAAGAATAACTGGACTCTCCATTTTGATCAAAGCGAACCATTGATAAAAGGCAATTTTGAATTAAAGACTTTAGGTTCATGGACCGATTTAAACAGTGCAGAAGCCAAAATAAACCGGGGAACAGGTATTTACAATACTACCTTTACTATTGACAACTCTGGTTCGACTGAATGGGTATTAAACTTAGGTGATGTGCGTGAAAGTGCACGGGTACTTGTAAACGGGCAATTGGTAACAACCCTTTGGTCGGTACCTTTTGAATGTAATATAGGCAAATATCTGAAAAAGGGAGAAAACAAACTGCAAGTGGAAGTTACCAATTTACCTGCCAATGCTATTGCCGATCTGGATCGCAGGAAAGTGCAATGGCGCATATTTAAAGAAATAAATTTCGTGGATATAAACTATAAAAATTCAACTTATGGCAACTGGCAAACTATGCCATGCGGACTGCTCGGACCTGTAAAACTAAAGCAACAACAACTGAAATTTTAAACTTACATACTAAAAGAAATACCCGATGAAAAAACAATTGCTGAAATATTCTCTTTTTATTGCGCTATTAACTCTTTCAATCTATATGCCTGCTCAGGAAAAATACCAGTACGGTTATTTGTATAAAGACCTGCCGTTTGAAATGCCACACGTGAACGTACCTTCTTTCCCCGAACGTAGTGTTTCTGTTACTGATTTTGGGGCAATAGGTAATGGAACTGATTTATGCACTGATGCTTTTTCAAAGGCAATAAATTCACTTTCAGGTAAAGGCGGTGGAACGCTGGTCGTTCCGGTTGGAGTATGGCTAACAGGACCTATAGTCTTCAAAAGCAATATTAACCTGCATTTGGAAAAGGGAGCTATTATCCTTTTTTCACACGATAAAGACCTGTATCCGCTTGTTGAAACAATATTTGAAGGATTAGCAACCAAACGTTGCCAGTCCCCGATTTCAGGTCGTAACCTTACCAATGTGGCCATTACCGGTGATGGGGCTATCGACGGTAACGGACAATACTGGAGACCGTTGAAAAAGCAAAGTGTATCGGAAAGCTACTGGAAAAAGTTCACTTCTGCAGGTGGGGTTTTCAGGCGTGCTGATTATTGGTATCCTTCTCAGCAATACCTGAAAGGTCAACAAATGTCGGATATGAATGTTCCACGTAATCTAAAAACTGATGAAGATTGGAATTCTATACGCGATTTTCTTCGTCCGGTAATGGTGAATTTTATCGAATGTAAAAACCTGTATTTACAGGGAGTTTTATTTCAGAATTCACCGGCATGGAATCTACATCCACTCATGTGTGAGAATGTTATTCTGGATGGCGTGACTGTCAGGAATCCAAGCTATGCTGAAAATGGTGATGGCATTGACCTTGAATCATGCAAAAATACCCTGATTGTCAATTCATCCTTTGATGTCGGGGATGATGGGATCTGCATTAAAAGTGGTAAAGACGAGGAAGGAAGAAAACGTGCACGACCTTGCGAGAATCTGATTGTTGATAATTGTACGGTTTTCAAAGGTCATGGTGGTTTTGTAGTAGGAAGCGAGATGTCTGGAGGGGCAAGGAATATGAAAGTAGCTAATTGCAAATTCATTGGTACAGACGTAGGATTGCGATTCAAGAGCAAACGTGGACGTGGTGGTGTTGTTGAGAACATTTTCGCTGAGAATATTGCCATGATGGATATCGTAACCGAACCTCTTTTATTTGATTTGTATTACATGGGAAAATCAGCAGTTGAAGCACAGTTCGATACCGTTACCGGAAAACCTGTATCACCTAAAGTTGACGAAACAACACCCACTTTCCGGAATATCCATATCAAAAACATTTCATGTACAAATGCCAACCGCGCCATGTATTTCAACGGATTGCCTGAAAATCAAATAGAAGGTATTTATGTTGAAAATGCCACTATCAGTTCTAAAAAAGGAGGTGAAATTAAAGAAAGCAAACATATTGTTTTAAAAAACATTGTGATTAAACAATCTGAAGGACCTGCATTAAAAATATCAAACTGCAAGGACATTGATATTCAAAACGTCCCGGGTGAAATTATAAAATAGCAACAGAAAGTGTTTTTGAATCTATAATCATAAAAATAGCTTTAAACAAATTCCATTTAGTGATTTTAGTGATTTCCGGTTTAATTGTAATTGAATCTATTCCCGGTGCAAAATTATTAGAATCAAGTGCATACTCAACTTCAACCATTACCGTTAATCTTTCAAATTTAGCTAATGGAACTAACATTTTATGAACTAAGTAAATGGAAAAAAAATAATGTCTTGTTTTATTTCTTCATTTAATATGACCTCTCCCCCTGCCTTCTCTCGATAGCTATCGGGAGAGGGTGATAGAGCCGAGGGCTTATGAAGTTTTATTTTGAATAATAGGGCAATATATATTTCCTACTACTTACCATCGATTATAAAACGATTATCCGTAAAATAATTAAGAAGTGAAAAGAAAGCATCTTGCATCATTCAAATTTTGAAGTTAATTTCAGAATAAAAAGGATGCAAAAAACAATCAAAATAAACGTTCATGCAAAAACAGAAACTTATTTTGGCGTTTCTATTGAATACCTTCACAATATTCACCTTCGCACAAAGTTCTAATCCAAACGATATCACAACAAAATGGGGCGATCAAGGCAATGGAACCTATTGTAATCCAGTACTTCCGTCTGATTACAGCGATATTGATGCCATCCGTGTAGGGTCAGATTATTATGCTATTTCTTCCACTTTTCAGTATTCACCAGGAATGGCTGTTCTTCATTCCAAAGATTTAGTAAACTGGGAGATTCTTAGCCATGTAGTTGATGATATTACAATTATGACACCCGAACTTAACTGGGATAAGATGAACCGTTATGGCAGAGGGGTTTGGGCAGGTTCAATCCGGTTTTACAAAGGAAAATTTTGGGTGTATTTTGGCACGCCAGACGATGGATTTTTTATGAGCTCAGCTTCAAATCCAGCAGGGCCATGGGAACCGCTGCATTCGTTTTGGAAAGTAACAGGATGGGACGATTGCTGTTCGTTTTGTGATGATAACGGGCAGCTGTATTTCATAGCTACTAATTATGTACTTGATCCCCTAAATAATAAAAAATACAACATTCATCTTTTTAAAATGACTCCGGATGGCAAAAGTATTATCATGGAATCAGATTCAATATTGCACCAATCAAATGGTAGTGAAGCAAATAAACTTTACAAAATTAATAATATGTATTATCATTATTACAGCGAAGTCAAAAAAGAGGGTCGTGTAATTATGATGGAACGGTCCAAAAATATTTATGGTCCATGGGAAATAAAACAATTGAACCATGTAAATAAAAATACGGACAGAGAGCCAAATCAAGGAGGATTGATTCAAACCGAAAAAGGTGATTGGTATTTCTTTACCCATCAAGGATCAGTGGGAAATTGGGAAGGAAGGGTTGCAAGTTTGTTACAGGTGACTTGGATGAATGGTTGGCCTATAATTGGAAAAGTTGGCTCGGATACTATTGGGAACATGGTTTGGAGTGCAAAAAAACCTATAAAAAGTGATGTCGTATTAAAAATTCAAACAGACGACGATTTCAATGCACCCAAACTATCTGTGCAATGGGAATGGAACTACCAACCCCGAAAAGACAAATGGTCATTGACAGAACGAACTGGTTTTCTAAGGCTTTATGCTTTTCAACCCATCAAGTCTGATAATAACCGGAACATAATTTTACGTGCTGGCAACACATTAACTCAACGTAGTATGCGCACACTAAAAAACAAAGTAGTTTTAAAAGTAGATATAAAAAATATGGCGAATGGTCAATATGCTGGGATTACACATTATTCAACAATTAGCAATAGTCTGTTTGGTGTGAAAGTTGTGAATGGTGTTAAAATATTAATGTGCAATAAGAATGGTAATGATACCACTGGTATTTCAATTACCAAAAATACCATTTGGCTAGAGTCTACATGGGGCCACGATGGTATTAGCAGTTATGCTTATAGTCTTGATGGTAATACGTATATTCCGTTTGGTGGATTTTACCAACTAACATGGGGAAGTTATCGCGGTGATCGTATAGGAATTTTCAATTTTAACACGAAAGAAGACAAAGGATTTGTGGATGTCGATTGGTTTCAATACAACTATTCTTTGTCTAAGATTTAACATCATGTATTTTTGAATTAAGTAGGTGTTAAATTCTAAAAATAAGAATTATATTTTTTAGAATTTATTTGTTTAAACTGACCAAATTGCTCTAAATAATAATTTATTTCTCATGAAAAAAACATTAAAACTATTGTTTTTATTTTTACTTACAAGCGCTTCCATACATTCTCAACGTCCGTGGCAACAAATTGTAATGCCAACATTTACGGAAGTATCTTCAAATTTTAAAAATCCACCTTCTGAATACGGCATTGTGTTATGGTGGGGTTGGGATGGACCGATGACAAATGAGGTCATTATAAATGATCTCAACAAAATCAAATCAATGGGGTTTCAAGGTGTAATGATCGAAGCCGGTTATGGTATGACCGAAAAATACTTATCGCCTGGTTGGTTTGAGTTGGTGAAGTTTGCAGTTGAGCAAGCTCGAATTCGCGGTATGCATGTTTGGATCGAAGATGAAGGGAAATACCCAAGCGGCTTTGCAGGTGGTAAGTTTAGTGCCGAACGCCCCGATCTTCGAATGCAGGGGTTGGTTGTAAAAGAGCGTATCGATGTAAAAAACGGAGAAACGATTTCAAGAAAGTTATCACCAGAAACAGTGAGTGCAGTAGCAACCAATTCCGCCGACAACAGTGTAAAAGTACTTGATCTAACTTCGGGAGAACTGAATTGGAAAGCATCTGAAGGAAACTGGAAAGTAATTTTGGTCGAGCATCAGTTTCGCACGGCAGTAACACGTTCGGTGAATAATCCCACACGCGGAAAAGATGCAACAGCATCGCTTTGTGATTATCTCAACCCGGATGCAACCCGTCAATTTATTGCATGGACACACGAACAGTACAAAAAGTATTTTGGCTCAGAGTTTGGTAAAACTTTCATGGGAATTATGGGCGATGAACCCGATTTTGGGTTTACACCATGGACTCCGAAAATACTCGAAGAATTTAAAAGCCGGAAAGGTTATGACATAAAACCGTATTTAGCTCTACTTTTTATTCCTCAACCCAACGATGAAGCCAAACGAATAAAGGCAGATTATTGGGATGTATGGTCAAGTTTGTTTGGCGAAAACTTCTTTAGAATTCAAGCTGATTGGTGCAAAGGAAACAACATCGATTACATTGTGCATCTCAACCACGAAGAGATTGCTCCTGCGTTGGTAAAGTCGGAAGGCGATTATTTCAAAAATATGCGACACGTTGGCGTACCCGGTGTCGATGTGATTTGGAGTCAGATTTGGATGGATCATATAGCTGATTATCCAAAATTGGCATCGTCGGCTGCCCATCTTTTTGGTAAGCCACGCGCTTTTACCGAAAGTTTTGCAGCATTTACTTATCGCCCTTCCGTATCTCAGGCCAAATGGGTTCTCGATTATGAATTGGTGCGTGGCATCAATTCAGTGCAAATCATGTTTATGTCATCTTCTGCAAATAGTGCAATTACAAGACCTTCGAAGGATTCGGCCTCATCACCTGCTATACTACAACGCCGAAGTAGTTTTTTTATGACAGATAGTTTTCCTCAAGTGGCAAAGTATTTCAATCGTGCCAGCTATCTTTTGTCAATCGGTCGACCAACTGCTCAAATTGCTGTTTATTATCCAACAAGCAGTATGTGGTTAGGCGATAACGACGCCAACACATCTTGTTTAGCCATTGTCCAAAAGCTAATGGAGAGCCAACGTGATTTAGATTTTGTTGATGAACAGGCATTATCTTCAGTTCTATCAATCCAAAAAAGCGGATTTAGAAATTTGAGCGGACAAACTTACAGCACCATTATCATTCCATCCATTAGCGTGATTTCTACTTTGGCACTCGAAAGATTAAAGATATTTACAAAATATGGTGGAAAAGTAATATTTCTTGGCCGTACACCCGAAATGCAGATCGAAAGGACTTTTCAGAATGCGTCCAAAACTGTTGATTTTAGTTGGGCAACATGCGAACCATCTGGCGAATTTACATCTATCGTACTTAATGCTTTGCCTAAAGCTGACGTACAATTTGATAAATCCTGTCCTGAAGTAAAATATATACACCGAAAATTAGCCGATGCTGATTTATATTTTTTCTTTAATGAAGGAACCGAAAGACAAGAAGGAAAAGTTAACTTAGTCGGTACCGGGAAAGTTCAACTTTGGGATTTACTAAAAGGTGAAATCAAAAATGTAACAAGCGATTCGAATAAAAATGGTATTGTTCGACTTCCATTGAGTCTGGATGGTTGGGAAACAAAGTTTATTCTGATAGGGGAATGATTTTTTAAATATCCAATCATTAAACAACAAAACGAGATGAAGAAAATAAATCAGCATGTTTTAAATATATTGTTTATAAGCATTTTAGTTCATTTTTCCCCAAACAAAGCTGATGCCTCTAAATTATATAATATTTCCGGGTATGGTGCTATTGGTGATGGAAAAACAATAAATACTTCTGCAATTCAAGCAACAATAAACGCTTGCACAACTTCCGGAGGTGGAATAATTTTAATTCCTAAAGGCGTATTTATAACGGGAGCTATTTTTTTGAAACAAGGAGTGAACCTGCGAATTGAAAAGGGTGGTGAGCTAAAAGGTTCAACCAAACAAGACGATTATCCGCAGATTATGACCCGTTGGGAAGGAATTGAACGAAAATGGACTTCGGCTTTACTCAATATTATAGACGTTAACAATATAGAAATAGGTGGTGAAGGCACTATCGACGGTTCAGGCACTGAATGGCCGAAAATTATCCGACAAAACAGCCAACAATTTCAGGAATTTACCCAGGCAACGCGCGATAGTTTGATGAAGATTCCACGGTTAGGGCGCCCACGACTTATCTGCTTTCAAAATTGCAAAAATGTCAACATCTCCAATCTTAAACTCCGAAACCAAGCAGTTTGGTGTCTGCATATTCTTTATTGTAAAAACGTAGTAGTGAAAAATCTTAATATTCGAGCCGAACATACCATCCTTAGTTCCGATGGCATTGATATTGATTCAAGCTCAGATGTTTACATTTCCGGTTGTGACATTGATGTAAACGACGACTGCATATCCATTAAATCGGGGAAAGATGAAAACGGACTTTTGATTAATCGTCCAAGCAAAAATATTATGATTGAAAAATGCCACTTTGGTTATGGACATGGTGGCGTGGCCTTAGGCAGCGAAACTTCTGGAGGTATCCGTAACGTTGAAATTCGTAATTGCGTTGTCGATTCAGGCAATTGGGCTCCTATTCGCTTCAAAACTCAACCAAGCCGCAGCGGTATAGTCGAAAATATCACGTATCGAAACATCGAAATTAAAGATGTCCGACAGGCTTTTGAATTCAACATGGAGTGGAGAATGGTTCCACCAATTGCATCACCGGCAAAAGTTTTACCAATCGTTCGAAATGTCAGGTTTATCAACATTAACGGCAAAGCCGATTCATTAGGCAATATACATGGCTTGAATGACAGTCCGATAACAAACGTAAAATTCATAAATTGTAATATTTCAGCCCAGAGAGGTCTCACTGTTGATAATGTAAAAGATGTGGATTATACGGGGCTTAAAGCAGAAGTAAAAGAAGGCCGGACAATTAGCATGAAAACAAAGTAACAAAACCCAAAATCATAAAACGAATACACCGATTTATTAAAATAACCAATAATAATTTGTAATGAACAAAAAATTTAAACTATTTTTCTATGTTTTATGTATTTCAATAGCACAGAGTGTTCAAACTATTCAGGCTGAAACAAGTAATGTAAAAATAAAAAGCCCCAATGGATCAATAGTTCTGAGCATAAATTCACATAACGGAGAATTGATTTATGATGTGAATTTTAACGGCAAAACAGTTATTGAACAATCTTCGCTTGGTTTGAAGTCTGTTTCAAAAGAAATTGGCAAAAAAGTGATATTGGAGAAACCTGAAACATATAAAATTGATGAAACATATACCTGGCGCGGAGTACATTCACTTGCAACCAATAAATGTAATGGTGCTAAAATAAAAATAAATGAAAATAATTATAGCTGGAATCTAGATGTACGGGTCTTTAACGATGGTGTGGCTTTTAGATATTTGTTTGGGGTTGAAAGTAACGATTCCATTATCGCAGATAACACAAGCTTTGTAATTCCTTCCGGAAGCATAGTATGGAGTCAAAATAACACTAAAAGTTATGAAGGGAGATATAAGAATCTACTTATTGACGACATTAAAAAGGGCGAAATTGCAGGACCTCCAGTTTCAATTCAATTAAAAAATGGAAACGGGTTTATAGCAATTACTGAAGCAGGTCTGGTTAATTTTGCCGGAATGTCCCTTATATCAGATGGCAGAAGAGGTTTTACCGCAAATTTAGCAGGAACTGTATTTGCAAAAGAAAATGTTCTTTCACCCTGGCGTGTAATCATGATAACATCCGACCTCAATGCTTTGGTAAATAATGATATTGTTCCAAATTTATCAGTCAAACCTGATCCTGTGCTTTTTCCAAAAGGGTTCGATACCGATTGGATAAAGCCAGGTCGTTGTGTCTGGTCGTGGCTTGCCGATAAACGTGAAGTGAAACCCGGAAATATGAAAGAATTTTCGAAACTAGCCTCAGAGCTTGGTTTTGAATATAATATGGTGGACGAAGGATGGAGTAACTGGAAAGATGAAGGTAAAGATCAATGGGATTTATTACGCGATCTGGTAGATTATTCCAACAGATTAGGAGTGAAAATATGGGTATGGAAAGCATATCCAGATAGAAAAGGAATTGCAGGCATTAAGGATTCACTGAAACGCCGTGAGTTTTTCAGTAAGTGTAAAGCTGTAGGAGTTGTAGGGTTGAAAATTGATTTTTTTGATTCAGAGAAACAAGAAATAATAGATTTCTATCAGAATGCCTTACGTGATGCAGCAAAATATAAATTAATGCTTAATTTCCATGGAGCCAACAAACCTACCGGAGAATCACGTACTTTTCCGAATGAAATGACACGGGAAGCAATACGAGGGCTTGAAAACCAACCGCCATGGGCAGAACAAAATACAATTTTACCTTTTACCAGATTCTTGGCTGGTCATGCTGACTTTACACCGATTCACTTTGGAAAACGCATTGGTGAAACTTCATGGTCACATCAAATAGCCACCGCAGTCGTATTTACATCACCATTGCTCGTTTACGGTGCCGATCCAAAAAACATGGTCATAAATCCATTTGTTGAATTTATTAAAAGCATTCCTACTACCTGGGACGAAACAGTCGTGTTACCTCAAAGTTCCATTGGTGAAACGGCTGTTTTTGCCAGACGAAAGGGTGATAAATGGTTTATTGCTGCTTTGAATGGAACTACTTCCCGACAAATAAAAATTAAACTATCATTTTTGAGTAAAGGAGAATATAGTGCAAACTGTATAAGTGATATAAAAACAGAACAACAAACAGCACTTCCTGAAAAACTTATTGTAAGAAACAACCGGATTTTGACAATTAATTTAAATGCTGCCGGAGGATTTGTTGCTCGACTATCCAAAATCAACTAAAACACAAAAAAACTTACAACAAAGTTGAGCTATTTTTTTTGCAAATTATAGTGGTTTAATTAAACCAACTTAATTTTATTATTCAAAATTGACTATATCAATTGATCATAGTAATTATAGATTTTAGAAAATTAATATTATTATCAAAGGGAAAATTCCTTTTAATAATTGAATCTACCAAAAACCGTATCTATAAGATCAAATAAAATAATTGTGTAAATGTTCTAAAATCCTATATTTGTCAACTCAAATCAAAATCTATAATTAATGAAAAAAATCCCTCTCTTGATTGCTACGCTACTACTTTGCACATTTTCTTCAGCAATCATTGCACAAAACGAGATTCCAGATTTCAAATGGATGAAAGATGTCGGTGCAAAAAGTTTTCCTAAAACTAATAAGATTTATTTTGCAAACGACTATGGTGCTATTGGAGATGCAGTTGTTGTTTGTACTGAAGCCATACAAAAAACAATCGATCAATGTGCTGCTAACGGTGGAGGGACAGTATCATTCCATCCCGGGATCTACGTGACAGGATCAATTTTCATTAAAAGCAATGTAAATTTTGAAGTTCCGAGAGGAACTACTCTACAAGGCAGTCAGAATATAGCCGAATACAAGCAAATCGATACCCGTGTTGCAGGAATAGAAATGAAATGGCCGTCAGCATTGGTAAATATTATCGGACAAAAGAATGCTGCCATATCAGGTGCAGGCGTCATCAACGGGAAAGGTAAGATCTTCTGGGACAAATACAAGGACATGCGCAAGGAATATGAACCCAAAGGTTTACGTTGGATAGTTGATTACGATTGTGAACGTCCAAGAGGAATTCTGATTTCTGATTGTGAGAACGTTACTGTGAAAGACATTGTTTTATATCAACCCGGATTTTGGTCATTGCACATATTATATTCCAATCATATTACTGTGGACAATATCATTATCAGCAACAACATAGAAGGTCGCGGCCCAAGTACTGACGGGATTGATATTGATTCCTCCAGTAAAATTCTTGTTCAAAACAGCAATATAAACTGTAACGACGACAATTTTTGTCTTAAAGCCGGACGTGATGCTGATGGTTTAAGAGTGAACCGTCCTTGTGAATATGTCGTAATTCGCGATTGTATTGCAGGACATGGCGATGGACTTTTCACCTGTGGAAGCGAAACTTCCGGAAGTATCCGCAATATCGTGGCGTATAATTTAAAAGGAATAGGCACTAAATATGGTTTACGCTTTAAATCGACCATTCAACGCGGTGGAGTTATTGAAAACATCTATTTAAATAATATCGAAATGACCGATGTGAGAGATCCGTTTGTAGTTGATTTAAACTGGCTCCCTACATACAGCACATCAATACTGCCAAAAGAGTACAATCCGGATAGCATTCCGTCACATTGGAAAAAGCTGCTTTTACCTGTTGATCCGAAAGTAGGTACTCCCAAATTTCGCAATATCTTTTTTACGAATATTACATCCACAAAAGCAAGCACATGCATTAAGGCTGAAGGTATTGAAGCAGGAACCCTTGATAATTTTCAATTTAAAAACGTTCATTTTCAAGGCAATCAAGCAGGGATAATCAATTGGGCAAATGATTGGAGTTTTGAAGATTTCACAGTAAAAGCAGAAAATAACACTGAGCTATCCCTGAAAAATACAAAAAATATCAAATTGTAAAAGTAACAAACAGATAATAAATAATATAACAAATTCATACCATGTCAAACGAACAAATTAATAAGGCTTACGACTTAGCTGTAGCTCAATATGCTGCAATCGGCGTTGATGCAAACAAGGCTGTAGAACAATTAGACAAACTTCCTATTTCACTGCATTGCTGGCAGGCTGACGATGTAAAAGGTTTCGAAGTCTCAAAAGGGGATCTCACCGGTGGAATTCAAGCTACCGGCAATTACCCGGGCAGTTCAAGAACAATAGAAGAACTGCGTGCAGATATTGAAAAAGTGCTGACCCTGATCCCAGGAACACACCGGTTGAATTTACACGCTATCTATGGTGACTTCGGCAATGAATTTGTTGACCGTGATCAAATTGAGCCTAAGCATTTCCAAAGCTGGATTGATTGGGCAAACAAAGTAGGGGTTAAACTTGATTTCAACTCCACATTCTTTTCACACCCAAAATCAGAATCGGGACTTACATTGAGCAGCCCGGATAAAGACATTCAATCATTTTGGATGGAACACTTACGTCGTTGCAGGTATATAGCAGCCGAAATAGGTCGTCAGCAAGGTTCTGCCTGTATTCACAACATCTGGGTTCCTGATGGAAGTAAAGATCGAACAGTGAATCGTTTTGCATATCGTGCCAACCTGAAATATGCATTAGATACTGTACTGGCAGAAAAAATAGATACAAAGTACCTGGTGGATTGCATTGAATCAAAATTATTCGGAATTGGACTGGAAAGTTATACGGTAGGTTCACATGAATTTTACCTGGCATATGGTGCAAAAAATAACATGGTAGTTACCCTTGATGCAGGTCACTTCCACCCTACTGAAGTAATTTCAGATAAAATTTCGTCATTGTTGTTGTTTCTACCTGAAATCATGTTGCATGTTAGTCGTCCGGTACGTTGGGACAGCGACCACGTTGTAATTCTTGATGATGAACTGTTACACTTAACACAGGAAATTGTACGTGCAAATGCGCTTGATCGCGTTCATATCGGATTGGATTACTTTGATGCTTCCATCAATCGCATTGGTGCTTATGTAATAGGTGTCCGTGCAACCCAAAAAGCTTTATTACAGGCATTACTGGAACCAATCGCCAAACTACGCGCTTATGAAGCAAATGGTCAAAACTTTGAACGCCTTGCACTGTTGGAAGAAGTAAAATCATTACCTTGGGCAGCTGTTTACAATTATTATTGTGCAAAAAAGGGAGTTACTGCTGGCGAAGCGTACATTTCTGAAATCCAACAATACGAAAAAGATACTACCTCTAAACGGGTTTAATATTTCATTTCAACTGACACAATAGAATACACAATAAAATCTGTTCACTGTAACCTATTGTGTCAGTTGTCATATCTTTTCCTTCTATCTAACATAATACTCATCACCAATTTTCAATCCTGGATTGAAAATTGTAAATCAAAAATCATGAACACACTTCTCGGATTATTCATTATTGCTATCGGTAGTATGGGACAATCAAGTTCCTATGTGCCAATTAAAAAAGTAAAAAGCTGGGCTTGGGAAAGTTTTTGGTTAGTACAGGGACTTTTTGCCTGGTTATTATTCCCCTATCTTGGTGCTTTATTGGCTGTGCCTGAAGGGCATTCACTGATTGAAGTTCTTTCAAGTGGCAATGGAGCTGCATTCCACGCCTTGTTTTTTGGCATGTTATGGGGTATTGGCGGTCTAACATTTGGACTAAGCATGCGCTATTTAGGTGTTGCACTGGGGCAATCAATTGCACTTGGGACTTGTTCTGCATTTGGTACAATCATTCCGGCTCTAATGAATGGAACTGATTTATTGACCGGTAAAGGTCTTCTGCTTTTAATCGGAGTAAGTATTGCCATTGCGGGCATTGCAGTAATAGGATATGCCGGAAGCCTGCGTTCAAAGAATATGACGGATGAGCAAAAGAGAGCAGCAGTTAAGGATTTTGCTTTAGGTAAAGGATTGTTGGTTGCTTTGCTGGCAGGAGTCATGAGTGCCTGCTTCAGTCTTGGGCTGGAAGCTGCTGAGCCTATTAAACTGGCCGTAATTGGCATGGGGACTAAATCCCTTTTTGCCGGTTTACCTGCAATTCTATTAATCACGGCTGGTGGATTCCTTACCAATGCCATATATTGTATCTTTCAAAACATTAAGAACAAAACCATCACCGATTACTTTAGCGTTTCAGGTGGGGTATTTATAAATAACATCTTGTTTTGTGCCCTGGCAGGTATCCTTTGGTACTCTCAGTTTTTCGGGTTGGCAATGGGTAAAAGTTATTTCACAGAAGGAAGTGTCATGATGGCATTCTCCTGGAGCATCCTGATGTCGCTGAATATTACATTTAGCAATGTATGGGGTATACTACTAAAAGAATGGAAAGGTGTAACCAATAAAACCATTGCCGTATTGGTACTTGGTATGTTTATACTCATCATCTCATTGGTTATTCCAAATCTTTTCTAACAACAATATGATTCAATATTTAAAATTAGATCTGAATATTGTCTAAGTAAAAACTTCCTGTTATAATAAAAGAGTTCATTATTTCATCCTCCGGAAGAATGTTGAACTCTTTTTTCAATAATAATGAAGAATTTCTCATTTGTAAGCTGTAAATTAAATTCAATCTTTATGAAATCAAAAATAATTTTTATCATTGCATTCGTTCTCATTGGAATTTCGACGACTAATGCCCAAAACAAAATGACCGCAGAGGAAGCAGCCATTAAAATTGCAGACAGAATTGTTAAGTCTACAAGTTATTTATTCGAAAACAAAAAAACAGGAGAGACTTATACTACAGTTAAAGATCTTCCACTTTCTACAGACATCAAGGTTCAGTCAAAGTACAACCAATGGCATTATTCAAACGGTGTGACTGACATCGCCCTAATGGAACTTGGTGATAAATTGAAAGACAAAAAATATGAGGATTATGTATTGAAAAATATGAATTTCGTCTTTAACGATGGGAATTATGACTATTATCATAAACTCTACGACAAGTCATTAGCCGAAGGTGGCTGGGGAGCCATACGTGATATTAGCTGGAGTATGCTATTCCGTGGTAAAAGGCTTGATGATAACGGACCAATGGGAGCCTGCCTGATTGAACTGCAGCAACGTCATGCAGACAAAGCCTTTTTGGATTATATAAAAGAAACAGCCAATCATTTGGAGAATTCCGAACCCCGGCTTAAGGATGGTACTATTGCACGGATATGGCCTCATGAAAACACCATATGGGCAGATGATTCATTTATGGCAATATCCTTTTTAAGCCGCATGGGACAGTTTACCGGTGAAAGCAAATACTTTTCAGATGCTGCAAATCAGATTTTAAAATATAACAAATATCTTTGGTGCCCTGAAAAACAAATTTATTACCACTGTTATAACACTGACAACAATGAACACGGTGTTGCGCATTGGAGCCGTGCAAATGGTTGGTTGTTTATGGCCCAGGTAGATTTACTTTCAAGGATGCCTAAAAACCATCCAATGAGGAATGATGTTATAAAGAATTTCCAACAACAGGCATCGGGAGTAGCACGCTACCAGGGCAAGAGCGGCTTGTGGCATCAGTTGCTTGACAAAGAAGATTCGTATGATGAAATTACCGGAACTGCTATGTTTGTCTTCGGGATTGCACGTGGAGTAAAAGAAGGCTGGTTACACCCCGATTTTATTTATGTAGCAGAGCAAGGACTAAAAGGAATCATGTCTAAAATAAGCCCTGAAGGCGATGTAACAGCAATTTGTGTAGGTACCGGCATTATGCCTTCACTGCAGTATTATTATAACCGTCCAACTCAGGAAAATGATCCTATGGGTGAAGGTCCTGTATTACGCGCTTTGGTCGAAATGATTGATGCCCCTAAATACAAAGAGATAAAAGCGGAGTCACAATACGACAAGATTGGTCAGAAACAGGGAATTAATTAATAATTAAAAATTAATAATTAATAATTGACAGGACACTGAAATGCAGGCTTTTGTAAATTAACAAATAGATCATTAGATATCTACGATTGCTTAAGTAATATCTTGCTTTATATCCTGAAACAGAATAATTGTTACAAGCTATATTAATAGGAATAAAGCAGTTATTACATTCGGTTTAAATCCATACACCGGACCTTTGATTGAGTTCTATTACTATAAACAGTAAAAACAAAAAACACCATACAATCTCAATTCAGTGAGCATGTATGGTGTTTCTTGTTATTCGTAATTTCAGTGAATCAATTCGCTATTTTAGCTACCTGTATTCCCGATGCTGTATTTACTTTTACAACCAGTATATTTTCATTTACAGGGCATGTGAAATTATATTCCTGCTTACCGATATTATCTTTCCTGTAAATTAATTTACCGAGCAAGGAATAAACAGAAACTGAATGAATCACTTCTGAAGAGTTAATGATAACCGATTCACCCGATTTATAGATCACAGCATTTTGCACTGTTGCATTCTGAACAGCACTCACCGGATTTTGATCAAATCTTGGTGTATACATGGTTGGTTGAGGAACTTTATCAAGTCCATCACCTATATAAAACCCCAGATGAGGTGGTTGGTTATAAGCCGCATTTTGCCAGGCTATCCCTAACCGGTAAACAGGATCATGCATCAGGGTATACAGGCGGTATGTTGTTGGAATTGTGGTCGTATAAATCCTCAATTTACTTGAATCGGACGTATCCCATAAAAGGACTTCTTCACGCCAGTCTCCAAGGATATCGGCACTGAGGTTAGGAGTTGCTTTGGTGCTGTTGCAGGAAGTAACTCCACTGAAAGTAATCAATCTGGTTGTTCCGCTTCCTGTCCATTTATCCAGCTTGTTTCCATCAAGCAATTCATCCTGCAAATCGCCATCCCAATATATACGAAAGTTATCCGCAGATGGTTTGGATGTTGAAATCTGTACTCCTTTACAGGAATAGGTTCCAGTACTTGATGAACTCCACATTTCAAATCCACTATACCTGGAATCGATATCAGCTGCACATCCACGGCCATTATCTCCGGCTAAACTTCCTCCCCAAATAATTTCACCGGTTTTAGCATCATGCATTTCCCAGCGGTAAGCAGATGCCGCATCTTCATGGACATCCCACACCTCTAATCCCGGTCTGTCAGGATCAAGATCCGAAAGGTGCATGGCATCGCCATGACCCAATCCTGTCCGATAAAGCAGTGTACCATCATTATTTATTACGCACGAAGCATAAACAATCTCATCTTTTCCATCACCATTTACATCAGCAACACTTAAATTATGATTTCCCTGTCCGTAAGCACCTACTCCGGCAGTAGTACCTGAATCGTAAAACCAACGTTGTACCAGTTTTTTATCTTTCACGTCATAGGCAGCTAAACAAGCTCTTGTATAGTATCCACGACACATAACCGCACTTGGATGAATTCCATCCAAGTAGGCCACACAGGCTAAAAACCTGTCTGAACGGTTACCATAATTATCTCCCCAATCATTTACATTTCCACGTGGAGGATTGTAGGCAACAGTATTCAACTCTTTTCCATTCCTTCCATCGAAAAGTGTCAGGTATTCCACTCCCGTAGTAATTGTACCCATTCGGTTAGATCCTGTAGTATTCGTGGTATGACTTCTGTAGTCGGCTGTTGGACTGTCATTATTCATAATCACATTTTTGCCGTCTCCATCTATAGTTCCGGGAGCGGTTTTACATACCAGCTCTGCTATCCCATCACCATCGTAATCGAATACCACGAATTGAGTGTAGTGTGCTCCTGCACGAATGTTTATCCCCAGGTCGATTCTCCATAGTTGAGTTCCATCTAATTTATAGGCATCCAGAAATACATTCCCTGTGAATCCGGCCAGCGAATTGTCTTCCGAATTTGTAGGGTCCCATTTTAAAACAATTTCGTATTCACCATCACCATCCAGGTCACCAACACTGCAATCATTCGGTGTGTACGAATACTTTACACCATCTGGAGCTACACCACCTTTTGGACGGTTCAACTGGATGGATTTGTATTGCTGTTGCCAGGGTGTAACGAAGGCATTGTTTTCTGACAAGTCCTCAACATTATTCATAACCGGGCGTACGGTGTACGTGTCGGTGAGTGTACCACTCGCATCCACATAATTGGTAGTGGTAGTTATGGGTGTTGAATTAACCAGTATCGTTTTATTCTTGTAGATATTAAAGGCAATATTCTTGTCATCATTTCCTAATAACCGCCAACTGAGAAATACACCATTTGTGACTTTCACTGCCACAAGACCACGGTTCAGGTATTCCATCTGACGTGTATCAGCTTTTAAAGAACAAAACAGGAAAGAAGAAATTGTAAAAATAAAAAGGAGTGGTAAGATTTTTTTCATGTACTGTGATCGTTAATAAGAAGATGATTTTAAGGTTGACATTTGTCGAACCAAAAATACGTTCAATCGAACTTCTTATATGTGAGTAATTTGATACAATATATCATGATTCTGATATTCCTTTTATAAATTCGGCTTTATTTTGAAGTAAATCAGATTTATTTAAAGAAAACGAATATCAAACCTTTATTTTTTTCTTTTCCTGCTACTTTTTTAGGAACGAAAAATGGTTAATGGAAGAAGCAAAACAATGAATAGTTATCATGAAAGTTTACTTGTGTATTTTTATTACAAAGTTCTTTTTTGATACAAAGAATCGGCTATACCAAATGAATAAACCATTTGATACAGCCGTATCTTAAATTTGAACGAAATTCTTTCTATTGCTTTTTAATGAAATTAAAAGCTGAATTTAAATGATTGTTACTTACTTTCAATGTGAAAGCACCATCTTTCAGTTTCGATATATCAATTTGTTGATTTGAACCGGTTTGTATTGTCTGTCCTTTCAATGCCAACCTACCTGAAATATCATAAATTTCGTATGTACCTGCTTCTGCATTTTGAAGTGTAAGTACGTGTGATGCCGGATTTGGATAAATACTAACCGTATTTTTTATCTCATTGATTCCTGAAGCAACATTATTTGTTACCAACACAGCAACAGAGTCCGTGTAAGAAGTATTATCCGAACCTTTTACAGTGAACTTAAAGCTGCCTAATCCGGAGAAAGAAGCTGCCGGGGTGAAATGCACCGTGTTATTACCTGAAAGTACAGCTATTCCGTTTATATTACCGCTAATTTCGAATACAGGGGAAACACTGCTGAAACCACCGGTAAAGTTATTGAGATCAATATCTACGGAGGAATTGATATTCGAAACAGCATGAATACCTGCCAACCAGTTGAAGTAACGCTCTATCAACGTATATCCATCAGCAGCAAGGGTCATTGCATCATCCGCATTTACATTCGATCCTGTTGCAGTTTCCCAATAATCTGGCATTCCATCATGATCGGTATCCACATTTTGAACTCCACTCCGGATAATTCCATACCCATTATTCGATAGTCCTGTTTGTGTCTGATCTTTATAAAGTCCTCCGGATGGACCAACTGTTCCGGCTGAGTAGCCTGCAGATCCTAATCCAAGGGTCTTAACCTGATTAATGACCAATGAATCCATCTGATCATAAGGAAGCGTACCTGTCGAAGAGGTTGCAATGCGATAGGCTGAAGACGCACTTACTGTCGGAATAACGGATGTCAAAGGCGACCAAGGTGCCGTTAATATTGTGCCTACTCCTGAATACCAGGAAGGTGTTGTTTCAGCTCCGTTTAATGTACCATCAAGGTTGGCATCTTTCATATTGCCCGAGTAATAGATACTTTGATTGGCATCTACCTGAAACCAGGTATTGTCGGTTCCGGTTGAAGCAGGGCCGTGAACAAAATAATTATTTACAATATCATGTTTAAATGTAGTGCTTGTATGGGTAGTATATCCGGCTTCGTTGTTGTAATGCACATTGTTGATGAACTCTTCGCTTATTTTAGCCAACGGATTCCGGTTGTGCGAATTGGCAAAGATATTCCTGTAAAAAGTCCATTGGCTGATGACCGATTCGCAATGTGCCCCAAATTGTTGATACGTAGGATTTGCGTCAATACAACTTTGAATGGTAATACCGGTAACAGGATATACCGTATAGTTATCGCTCACGCCATCAATATTATTCCAGGGTGCGAACTCAAAAGTACAATGATCCATAATCACATTACGTGCCAGATATAAACTTAAGGCATCATCATTATTGCTGGTTGTTTCACTTCCCGGACGAATGCGGATATTACGGCAAATAATATTCGATGAATTTGCAAAGGAGATCTCTCCACCCTTGAATCCAATCCCTTCACCGGAAGCTGTCTGTCCTGCTATAGTCAGATTACTCTTTGCTGAAACTGCAGTAAGCAGATTAATATAACCGCTGACATCAAACACAACAATACGGTTTGAAACACTGACAGCATCACGGAATGAACCGGTTCCACTGTCATTTAGGGTTGTTACATGAAATACCGATCCGTTACGACCCCCTGTGGCATGCGATCCATATCCTACAGCACCAGGAAATGAAGGTAATGCAGCTGCAGTTGCTGAAGATATGACAGTACCTGTCAGTGGTGGACTAACCAGTGTGCCATCTGTAGAAGTAATGCTGTACCCGTAAGTACCGGTCACATAGGGCATTCCGGAAATGGTTATTGTTTTGGTTGCAATATCATTGGCAACTGAGATCCCGGCTGGAGAAGTGGTAGGAGCAGATGTTCCCGTCCAGACCAGGCTTTCTGCATTCGCTGATCCTCCGTAGGTATAAACAATATTATTTATACCCTTGCAAAAACCAACAGTTTGATTATCTGAACCTGAAGCCGAAGTCATTGTCAATGATGGCGGTGGCACAACCGTCAATGTTCCGGTTAATGCAGGGCTTATCAGTGTCCCATCGGTAGAGGATATACTCCAGCCATAGAGCCCCGGTGAAGTTGGAGTTCCGGTAATGGTTATGTTCTCACTTGTCTGAACCTTTGTAACGACAATGCCTTCAGGAGGTGTATTTACATCAGCAGTCCCCGACCAGACAATACTGGCAGTAGTAGCAGAGCCACTCCATGTATATTGAATATCGGTAAGAGAATATCCGACAGTTCTTTTTTGTACGTTCGTACCTGCTACCGAAGTTAAGGTTATGAGAGGCACAGGAGTGTTCACTACATTAATTGTTCCTGTCAATGTATTTGACGTAATAATTCCGTTTGTTGAAGTCAGGCTATACCCATAATTTCCTAAAACAGTCGGAGTGCCGGAGATTGTGACCGTCTTTGCAACAGGATCGGTTGCAAAAGTAATCCCGACAGGAGGGGTATTTGCATCAGCTGTTCCTGTCCAGGCAATATTTGCTGTAGTGGCAATACTTCCCCAGGAATAAACAATATTGCTGATCGATTCACTTAATGCGTTTGTCACTGTTTGATTATCGGTACCAATAGCCGTATTCAGAGTGATCGAAGGACGACTTGTAAGTAAAACATCGTAAATATAAAGATTGCAACTGGAACTGCTTCCTGAGGTGCAAACCACTTTTACCTTCACTTTATCGTTGCCAATATAGGAGAAGACATTTTTGTAAATCAATTTATATGTGGTAATGGAAACTGTACTTTGGGTTATCCATGTAGTACCGCCATCTGTGCTGGTCATGACCGTATATTTTTGAGTTGTCCCTGTGTTTGCACCACAACTCCAGATCGTGATATCGGTTGGTCCCTGAACTTCAGGAAGAATGATATATCCTCCACCTGCACCACTGCCACCTGAGTTGATAAAACTAAATGCACCTGTATTGGCACCATCATCAGCAGCCGTAGCAGAAACATAGGTCGTAGCGGTACTTCCAAACTGGCTGGCACTTTGACCGGTATTCATATTGATACGTTCTCCGTTCGGTCCGGCACCAAAAACGATGCCATTAATCGTAGTTGTTTTGTTTGCATTCCCGGTAGATGCAGTAAAAACATCAGCTTTGGTAAAAACACCCGGTTTGGTATTAAAATCGACATAAAACAGGGTGTCAGTCGATACAGTTGTTGCAGATGCAATTGTCCGTTTGGGAACATTTGCCGCATTTACAGAATAAAAGCATGCCATTAGAATAAGGACCATGCAGAGCAAGTAATTCTTTCTCATCGTGAATTGTGATTAAATAATATTAGATTAATTCGTTAAAAATAAAATTACGTTCACCTTAGATGTTGATGTATAATTATAAATTTAAGTCACAAGGTTAACATACATGATATTACTAATTTTCACTTGTTTATTTAACAGAAAACATACACGTATCAGAAGAAGTAAAATCACAGTTACAAAAATCCAACTTCCTGCGATAATAAAATTACGGTAATTGACTTTTAAGCTCCGATATTTGACAAATGGAACAAGAATCAATCAAAGTACATTTCAATTCAATCCTGCGCATTACAAGTACAAATAGCACCTATTGTATCTCCATAATTAAGAACATAATGCAAAAAGAATAGCCTGATTGAACAAAATTCCGGATACCGGCAGTAAAAAACATAGTTTTATCCTGCAACCATCTCATTTCATGTCATTCATATGGATGATTATCTGAATGATATTTCAATTCTTAACCAACAAGTAGTATTCAAGCAATAAGTATAAAACGGGCGTAGTAATATTTTCCCGATTAACCGACACACATACACGTCCACATATGCACTGTTTATTGAGAAATCAGAGAGGTCTATCTGGGGGTTTCCTGGGGGTTCAGTGGGGTTTACTCCCTCCTAACCCCCAGGCAACCCCCAGGCAACCCCCTATCAACCATATCCATGTAGCAAGCAAAAAACGGAGAAATAGAGGAACTAATAAATCAATTTTAGAAGTAAGAAACAAAATGTAAAATAAAACACTATAAGAAAACAACAATCCCCGACAGAAATAATTTTTCTGTCGGGGACTTTCAATATATTGCATCTCCCAGTATGGAAAAATACAGGTATCATTGGTTCAACCTGTCTGTACGTTGACTACCTGATTAAAGATCATTTTCGTTGCAAGGTAACAGACATTAACCCTATTACAACATCATTCGCATTTGTTTCTACCTGAATCCGACTAAGTTTTTTAGTCTTGTTTAGTGGCATATCGAGAATAATACCTGCTCCACCATCAATTTTCCGGCCGTACACACCATCAATATCCAGATCCTTTTCCAGGTTGTTACTAACTAATCCTGTTTTCAGATGGAGGCGATACGGACGTGGGGCATTTAATTTAAACGCCTTGCCGTTCACAAAATAATCCTGTTCAATGGGGCACCAGTTTTCAGGATTTACCAGCTGTAAAGTATCCGAAGTTCCATCTGTATACGTGGCTGTAATAAGCCCGTTCGTAAAATGGGTTTGCATATGGTTAGTAGTGCCAGCCATAAGTAAATACGCATGTGAAGCAGAACCTGTAAGCTGGATATCTATTTTCTTCGGAAAGTTGGACCATTGGGAAGTAAATGCAATATTCCGTCCTTCAGAAGGAGTCCTGAATGGGACGCCAAGTTTTGTTTGTATCATATTATTCTGAACTAACTTCCTTAAACCTGAATCATCGATTTCGGCTGTTAAGGTTGGATGACACCATTCACCTATTCCCTGTGTGGGTATCTGTAGAGTGGTATACGGTGAACGGGGTGAAAGATATTTGTTTTTAAATATATTAGTTACCAAATCATTGAAATACGCATCGATATTTACAGTTTCACAGCTGGAGGACAAAACTTGTGAAAAGTCAACAACCGGTTTCGTTTCAGGAGCGATAATCTCACAATTAACCGGTTTCCACCAGATCATTTGGCCTTGACGTAGCTGGACAAAAAAGGTATGATGACCGGGATTCGCCGAAACAATTCCTGTGATTTTTTTATCAGATAGTTTTGATTGAGTAAAAACCTGCTGAGGATCAAACACCTTTAGCATCGTAGCATCGGAAGAATATATAAAATCTTCATTTGTCTTAATCTTTATTTCTGCTGCAGGTTTTTCTATGGTTTTACCACCCCATTTAATTTCTATTTTCCCTGATAACGAATCAGGGACAGTCATACTGATCATTGGGAAACCATTTGCCGATTCTACTTGTTTCCATGAGATATTGTTCCCGTTAAAACGTATTGAGACAATGCTATCTTCAGACCCTTTCACCTGTAATTCTACAGACAGCCGTTTCTGGAAATGTTGCTTTAGTATGTAAGAATCTGTATGGTTGGTTCGTTTAAAATTAAAATCAATATCAGGCGTATTAATTGAGGCGTGATCCCATGATGCAGGTAAACCTGGTCGTACTATTAGTTTACCATTCATGGCATCAGGGATAATACCGAAAAGTCCCTGTACCAAAGCACGTGAAGCAACACCAATCGGATCACCAAAATCACGGTAACTTTCGCCACGTGCTTCATCGTAGTAACTTATCTGGCCTACATTGCCCGGACTTTCACCCAGATACATACCATCAAGAATTGAACTTTTCAACAATTTAAAAGCTTCTTCATTTCTGCCTACTTCCCAGTACGACAATGATGTATGCATAACTTCAGCAAAAACAACATTATTGATCGACCATGAATATGGCATCCAGTTACTCGTTGAAACTGTAGCATATCCTTCATCGTTGAGCCCTTTCGCTATAACAGGGATATGTGGTATTTCATTATCCACATACCGGGTAGCCTGATACCCCTGAAAAGGGTCCTGAATCTTTGAATCTATTGCATGGTAAATAGTCCAGAGTGCAGCACTTTCATGCAATTTCTTCTCTCCCATGTAATCCTGGTATTCAGCCCAGTGTCCTTTGGATGGCATCCACAGCCTGCTATTCAGCGCATTCAGTATCCTGGATGCTTCATCCTCATATGGTTTTGGATCTTTCCCTATCTTAGCAGCAATTTCGGCAGCAACTTTATTTGCCCTGTAATTGTACGCGGAAGAGTGTGTAACGGCTCCGCTATTATAATACAACGCATCACTGGCCCAAATGCAACAATACGCATCATAAAGTCCATCATTATCAGGATCGAAATTCCTTTTCTCCCAGGCAAGACTACTTGTAATGACAGGCCATACTTTGTTTGCATAAGCCAGGTCACCTGTCCAGTTTAAATGCCATAGCAATTCGTCTATGTAACAAAGGTTCATATCGTAATGATGCATTTTATTGTTATCATGTGGATTCCGGCAAATATAGCCATTGCTGTACATCTGTGTTCCCCATTTCTTTAGTGAGCGAGCAAAATTCAAGGCAGTATCCTGATTGGGATGAGGATATACCGGTTCTACGGCAGACACCTGGGAATCGGCATACGCATCAAAATGTTTTTGTGCACGATCATGCCACCCAAGAGCATCGCCTACATAGGCAGCTCTCCAGCCACTTAAAGGCATTCTCCATCCAACAGCTCCGTGTAGCCATGTCTCTCCGCTCCATATAGCATCAGCAGCTACAGATAACGTTCCCCCGAGTGTATTAAAATATGGATCGGGAGTATCTATTGTAATTTGATTTGCCAGATTTTGCCTGTGAACTTCCGATTTATCGAAAATGGCAGGCAGAGAAGTATTCAATAGTTGTTCCTGTTTATCAGAAACCTGTATTGCCAGATAATACGTTTTCGATTTATCCAGCGACATTTTACCCAACAGTACCGGCAAACTGTTATCAATGGTTAATTGAGCGCCTGAAGGAAAGGTACCGATCAGTTTCCTGTCTTTTTTACTTCCAAAAATAAGACTGAATTTATTCTTATCAACTGTAAAGACATTTCCTTTACAATATTCGGGCTTTAAATAAAAGCAATCAAAAGGATCTACATTTAAGTCACCTTCACGACTGAACCGTTTATCTGCAGCACCTCCAAACTTCCAGGACAGATGAATATCTCCGGGTAAATTGGAAGTTTCTAATTTTATAATTATCCCTTTTGTATCACTCATGGGCAACACACTTACTTTCAGGGATCCTTTTTTCAGAATAGGATCAAGAATCCTGTAAATGCGTGTTCCGGCCCTGTAACGGCTTTCAATGGTGGCAGCATCATTCAAAGAAATTGTTTTTTGACTGTTTCCTATTGAAAAACTAAGATTACCTCCCATTCTTGGCAGGTATAAAGCAAACTCGGGAACATCCCCGGTTTCAACCCTAAAACCGGTATTAGTACTATATAAAGCACGATTAAACTTATTTTTTCCATTTACAATCACAAAATCCTGCCCATCCGGCGTATAACGCAAGCTACGTTCCTTTATGGCAGGCCCTTTACGTGCCACAAATTGATTGAGTTCAGGGTCAAACACCTGATTCTTTTTATCTTGTGCAACTATTGACTGGAAACCAGACCCAATAACCGCAATCAAAATGAAAACGAAATGAAATTTTTTCATTACTGTATAGTTTATTTTGAAAAACACAAAGGTTCAAGAGTCACATGAATGTGTTTCCTGAACCTTTTTTATTGCTACAATTTAATTAATTCAGCCTGTATTTTATAAACCAATTATTTAAATCGGAAGATAAGGATGAAGATACTTTTGTACCAGAACCGTTGGTGTATTTAGCACCTACTTTCCCTGCCCAAACGGTCTGGACATCAGTACCCCATAAGTTGCCGGGATTAGCCGATCCGACTCTGTCTGTCCAATGCTGTGCCCATGATTTTGGAGCATCGGCGCTCCACCTTCTGGCAATACGATTCATCGTATAAAAAGCTTTTGCTTCACCTGCAAATTCCAAACTTACTTCTTCAACAATCAGAGAATCTAAACGACGCATGTTCACTAATGTATCCATTGCCGTTTTAGAATTTAAAGCATATAGTCCTACATTTCCTAATGATACGCGAAAACGGACGCCCTGATTTGACCCTCTTGTATTATCAGCTTTAAACAAATAAGACGGATATCCTTCAAATGGGTGATTAAATCTACCGGCTGTGGCATCATAGTATGAACCCACTCCATTATTTAAGAATGGAAGAGCCTGATCAAACTGACCTAATCCTACCAATGCTTCTATCAGAAACAAATGAATATCAGCTGCACGATAAAGACTGAACTGGACATCATTGGTATAAATTGTAGCTGATGTTTCATTTCCTGCAAGGAATTTTTCGAGTACCCATGCACCGTTTACTAATTTATACGTTACACCATTACCACGATATTTATCACCTAATGCACCTCCACTGGTTAATTGTGTTGCAAAACGATTCATTGCAACAGTTGTTGGACGTAAGTAATATTTATTCGGATAAGTATTCGAATAATAATCAATCAGGTGATTGGTTTGATGCAAGGAATAATTGTAAAACGCAACCGCAATATGTTCATAACGGGCAAAAGAATATCCTAACGGTGCCCACTGTCCATTACCTCCCCAAAGATTTAACTGATAGGATTGTTGTGCACCACCACTATTGATTAAACTGATACAATTATCTTTTACTTTCTGGTAATTATTTTGATAAAGGTAAATTTCAGCCAATAAACATTCAGGAGGTGGACATATTCTATCCCATGAAAGGGATGTGGCAGATGCCCCCTGGTTAGGGAATAATGCCGAAGACCATTGGATATCCCCTTTTCCGTTTACTCCATTCACTCCAACCTCAACTAACTGACGACATTTTTCGATAACATCATCAAATTTCAAAACTGGATATTTAGTGATATCCTGATACGAAGTCAACGGATCATCTAAATAAATAGCTTCTCCATAAATTTTTGCAAGCATTAAATAAGCCCATGCTTTATATCGTAAAGCACCTCCCACTAATCCGTTCAGGGTTGTTTTACTAAGTGTTGTAGAGTCATTGTTATAATACTTAAATATGTGTACTAAATAATCATTTGCATTCAGAATGACATTATAATATCCTTTTGGATCAGCAATTGAATTATTAGTTAAGTCAGTAGCACGATTATAAATATCCCACATTTCTCTGGGTGCATTTTCAGTCGGTTCAAGTAAATCACCTTGTAAACCTTCAATAAATGACCCTTTATCAGCTACAGCCTGAACGCTGGCTGTTATGCCCATATATCCGGAATATAATTCTCCGTACTGACCAACATAACTTTTTTCAAGCAGTACATCATTTGTTACCGGATTAAAAAAATCTGAGCATCCGGATAACGAAACTGCCGTCATTAAAATGGCAATTGAATATATTATTTTTTTCATAATTCCTATTAGAATTGAAGTTTAAAACCAAATTTAAATGAGCGTGGAAGGGCTACTTTTGCATAATCGAATCCTCGTAAAGAAGCATCATATGAATACATCGTTTCAGGATCCAATCCCAAATAGTTTGTTACTGTGAATAGGTTTTCGCCCGCAACAAATACTGTTGCTCCTGACATAAAATTAAATTTGTAACTGAGCATGACTTCCTTAAGTTTCAAATAGGATGCATCTTCGATCCAACGATCTGAAAAGCCACTATTTCCCATTGGATCACCATATGCAGCACGTGGCATATCTGTGATTTGACCTTCGCTCATCCAACGTCTGTCAACAGACACCATTTGATTACTAAAGTCACTCATTGATTCCATGCTTCTACGTGTGGCATTGTACATTTTATTTCCTACACTATAAGAAAAGTTAGCGGTTAACTCAAAATTTTTATACTGAAGAGTTGAGTAAAAGTTTCCAAAAAAGGTTGGATCGGCACTTCCCAGATTAACTTTATCCCTGTCATCAATCACACCATCGTGGTTTTGATCGACAAAGTGCATATCACCTGCCTGAAAAGATTTACCTACAGCATTTTTAAGAGGCGCAGTTCCATCCAGTCCGGCTGTTGCAGCTTCACTGGCCGATGCAAAAACACCCTGAGTCTGATACCCGTAATAGCTATATGTTTGTTTGCCTACTTCTGTAATAATAGCTGAACCATCATCCATACTTAATTTCAGGTCACTTTGATTTCCCAATGAAACTACCTTGTTTTTATTCATGGTAATAGTACCACCAATATTCCATTTTAAATTTTTGTATTGTATCAACGCAAGTTGCACGGCGGCCTCTATACCATCGTTTTGTGTTGTAGCAACATTTTTATACAAATAATTAAAACCATAAGCAGAAGAAATTGAAACCGGCATAATCAGATTACTATTTGTTGTATGATAGTAATCAAATGTAAGATCCAATCGGTTGTTTAACATAGATAAGTCAATACCAAAACCTAATGTTTTATTTAGTTCCGGTACAATATCAGTACTTGGAATTCCAGCTCTGGTTAGTCCCGATAGTTGCTGGAAAACTTTATTTACATAACCATATTTACTAAGTGTTGAAGAAAAACGGCTATTCCCGGTAGTAACATATTCGGCACGTACTGTAAATTTATTGATCAGATCAACATTTTTCAATATTGAATTCTTAGCTAACCAAGCAATGTTTAAAGCCGGATAAACCTGTAACTGGTTTGCATCTTGTCCTGTTGTTGAAGATCCATCTACCGACATGCTTGCACCTAATGCTACCTGATGATTGAAAATATATTGAGCATTGGCATTAAAGTTCATCCAGTTCCAGATATCATTATAACCAAAATAGGATCGTCCGTTCGTACTCACATTATTCAATGTTTTATAGAAATCATTTGCGGTATTATAACCTGTTCCTGCATCATACTGATCGCTATTCATGGCAACCTGAGCACCGACTGAAGCTTTAAATGAATGAATACCATCGAATGTTCTATCATAATTAGCGTTCAAATTATAATACGTATTGTATGTGATATCCTGAGCTGATCGGACTGTATTGATGGCAAGCTGATTAGAAAGAGGCATAACAGTTTCATTGGTAACCCCAGGAACAAATAGATCTTCACGACTCAAATAATAATATAATCCGACAAGTCCTTTTAAACTAAAATAATCTGAAATTTTATAGTTCAAGCCCGCATTTATTTGAATATCATATGAATGTTGTTTCGCAACAACAGAATTCACAATTGCCAGCGGATTACTTACCATATTGTTTTCAATTAAATTACCTGTAGCATCACGAATCCCGGCATAATTGGGTAGTAAATTATTTGAAGCATCTTTTTCAAAGGGTGAAAATATAGGACCCTTTTTCATGGCTGCCAAAATAGGATTCGTTTCCGGTATGATTCCCTGTTCCTGGACATTATTGTTTTGATATGCCATTGAAATGGTAGAAAAGAATGACACATTCCGACTCAGATTCACATCCGAATTAATACGTGTATAATACTTTGAATAATCGGTTCCTATTACCTGACCTGTCTTATTTTTATATCCGATAGATAAATCATATTTGGCAATAGCATCTCCACCTTTTATTTTCAACACATTATCCGTTGTAAAACCCGGAGAATAAATTTGATTTTGCCAGTTTGTATTATTATTATATTTATAATTATAGTAATAAGTTGGATCATCTACAAGATATGGGAATTTTGTCAACACATTCGCCATATCATCATATTTTGTCAACGCTTCATTGCCAATATAGCTTTTATAGTCTTTCACTCCCATAACCGGCAATTTAGACTGATTCATATCAAATCCATATTGGCCAATAAATTCAACTTTCGTATCCAAATCGACAGCCTTATCTGTTTCAATCATTATTACACCATTTGAACCTAAAGAACCATACATGGTTGCATCGGAGCCTTTTAATACCGTTATATTTTGAATATCCTGCGGGTTAATGGCACCTAATGCATCCCGGGAAAATCCGCCTATGATACCGGATTCATGCATATCTGGCATGTAAGGAACGCCATTGATAACCACTAAAGGAGATGAATTAGCTGAAATGGTATTAACACCTCTCAGACTAAAATAATTCCCTTCACCAGGCGTTCCGCTCTTTCCGATCACCTGAAGTCCGGGGATATTATTAAATGCCTGGGTTACTTCAGTTTTATTCAGATTAATATCGTTCTTTTGAATTGAAAAAAGATTTGTCTTTTTTTCACGTATATTGGTCAATCCCTTAAATGGCAAAAGCATATTATCCGAGTAGCCTGACTTATCTTCTGAAATTAAAATAAATTTCATTTTAGTGCGATTCGCAATTGGTTGTACATTTGTATAGTATCCGGGATACCACACACTAATCACTCCTTTATTAGAAACCAGTTTCACAAAGAATTTTCCTTCTTTATCGGTTTTCAAAGAGGGTTCGTGACCTGAGACACTAACAATTGCTCCCTCGATTGGTGAGTTTTTAAAAGGGTCAACCACTAATCCTTCCAATTTAATAGAATCTTTTTGACCAAAAACTGTAATACAACTGATAATCAGTGTAAATGTAAGTGTTATAATTTTATATTTATTCATACTATACATAGATTTTTCGATTAATAATTGTTTGCAGTTGGTTTCAAAGCCCAATGATATACACGTAGACTTTTTACTCCGCCTACTGTTTCAAGTTTATTAAACTGGACTCTTATTTTGAAAGTTGCCAAGCCGGCTTCTCCATCGGCTCTTACGACATTCACCACACCAACTTGTCCACCTAAACCATCCCATTTGGCAATCCCACTGACCGGGTTTAAATCTTTATCCGTTTCATTAACACGATCAAAGTTCCATGGGGTTGACAAATCAGCTGCGATAGGTCCAAGTGTATTTGCCAAAACATCATTAAAGTAGACATCAATAAAAGGGTGACCACCACTATGGAATCCCATATATAGATTATATTCACCTGTTGGAACTTCCATAACACGTACTTTAGTAACTCCTCCTTCTACATATTTTTCCAAAGGTGGAAATTCCATAGAAAATTCATCAGTTGTTGCTGTATTTCCTGTTATATTCAACGTAATATAATTAGGCAGTACCGCTGGTTTTGGAGTCGCTGAATCGACAAAAGTGGAAGGCGTTCCAACCATTCCTTTGAAAACATATAGATCTGACGGATCGGGATAAACCTTTTCCTGATATTCCCAATATTCTACCAATGATTTAATCCTGGTAATAATCACATTATTAGGAATCTTCAATTTTGTAACATTATAAAGCAATCCATTACTTAGTTCTACTGGATTACTTGTATCTAGTTGTTGAACAGTAGTACGCCACACCCTGTTAAAAACAGATTTAATATCAGTGGCACTAAAATCAGTCATTGGTCCATTATAAAACATAGCTTCTTTAATCCATGTAATTGCTAAAATCGTATCACTCTTTGTAGCAATCTTACCCATTTTTTGATATTGAACATTTAATGCATCAAAACAATTCTTTATTACAGCGTTATTTGGTAAAAAAGCAGTAAACTGACTAAATTCCGAATTGAAAGGAACTGTTGCAAATAATGGGTTTGAAACGTAAAATACAGAGTCGTATAATGTATTCCCGGTTTTATCCACCCCAATTGGAATAGAATTTGCTTTATCAAATAATTGAACGTTATATTTAAAAATGGAATCACGAATTATAGAGTATTCACTACCTAATTGTTTTAGATAATCATACATGTTGATTTTTGATTTCATCAATGCATTAAGTTCATGTACAACGCCATTATTCAAGCGAAAAGACTTAGTAATCTGAGATGAATTAGCAAACAAATTTTTATCTTTCAGAGTTATCTGGAAATAAATACCGTTTAATGACCGAACCCGTAATCCACTTTTTAAATCAGACTCTAATAACGGCAAATAGTTCATATGATACTTCATACGCAATGTATCATTAGTTGCTATTCCCGAAGCATCCATTCCTTCATTATTTACAACCCAGATTGTAATCTGTTGATCTTTGGTAAGTTCTTTATCTAATCCGGTTTTCTTGAGCATATCATAGAATTTCGCATACTCAGGATGTCCGGCAAAGAACTCTGTCATACTTATGGAGAGTTGTACCTCGCCTTTCGGAGCGCCAAAGTAGTATTCCGACCATTTATCGTTACACGATGACAGGACAAATGCAACTAGTGCCAGAAAAATATATGTCTTTTTCATATCGAGTTTTATTTATTAATTAGTTGGTTCAAATGTCAGACAATCTAACGTAGATTCAAACGTATCGCCCGCCAATATTCTTAATTTATGTGTTGTAGTAGAAGTAAATGTGACAGTTCCAACCAATGTTTTTAAGAATGCATCTGCCTTTGCAGAAGAACCTATCGTTGTAATCTGGTTTCCCACAAATGCGCCATCCAGAATAAATGATAATTTTCCTTGTAATACGGCATTTTTCGGATTGAAATGTTCAATAAATACATTATATTTCCCTGCAACAATGGCTGGTGACTGCATTTCTACCCATCCAAACATGCCCAGTGAAAGAACTAAATAATCGGAATGTATCGCTTTAATTCTGACAGCATCGTTCTTACTGGATATCTCATAATACAATCCAAGCTTCGATTCCGGTACTGAAAGCCATTTATAACAATTCAGCAGAGAAGGAGTAATATAATAAATGTAAGTTGAAGTTCCTGATGCCACTCTGTAATTTGGTATTAACGAAGATAACTGTGGGTAATCTGTCAGTTCCCATTGAATCTTGCTGGGTTTAGGTGATTTGATTGGCATTAATCCATCAACCACATGCATAACTCCATTTTTACAGTTTCTATTCAATGCTGTTAATTTTACACCTGAATGAATTGTTGCATCGTAATTAATATAAAGAACTTTTGAAATGTCCCTGATATTAATTAGCTGATTCGGTGCCATTGTACCGATATTTTTTGATCTAACGGTATCATTTAGACTAAATGCAGACAAATCCGAATACGAAATTTGCTGGTTTAAAAGATGATATGCTACATATCCATTCAACGCATTTTGTGTTGAGGTATAATCACTTCCGGCTTTCAAAGATGTAACTAACGAATTAAGGTCATTAATTCCATTGGCATTAAACACACTATTTGGAACAGCAAACAAGGTATACCGGTATTTATGGATTATACTTGCCCCTGTAACTGAATCAATTTCTGTTTTTGTTATTGCACTAAGAATGCCGTTGTAACCTGTTGCTTCAATTGCTTGTTTGAAAATTGAAAAATCTGCTGATTGCATCTTATCCCAAATAGTTTCAGTAACAGGTGTAAGGACTTTATCAATAATATGAATATAGCCATTTGTAACATGTATAGCCCTTAAAATTGACGATTCCATATTTATTTGAACAGCACCGTTAACTGGTAAAAAGGCGGTACTAAGATAGTCGCCTGTTGCTGTAGTATCAGGCATAACACCATCTGTAAAATCCACAGAACTGTACAATGCCCCTTTAATAGTATGATAACGTACCAACAATTTAGCATCTTCCATTTTTAACTGCGACACAGTAGTAACTCCTTTTGTAACCAGATAAGCTTGCATAGCAGTATTATTGGGGACAAAACAAGTATAATCTGCCTGAAGATTAATTGTGTTGAACAAATCCGTATATTTAAGTAAATCAACCCACATCGAGACCTTTAAAGAATCCGTTTTTTCCATATATGTTGCTGCAGGAAGATTTGCAGCAGTAGTTGAATAGCTACTGTTGACAAATGGATCTGTACATGAACAGAATATGATAGTTGATACGATTAATAAGTTTATTAATTTTTTCATTTTAATAGTTTCAATTTGTTAATTACCTAAATTGTTATAATAAGGATTTTGAACCAAGTCAGGATTTGCGCTTAATTCATCTGCATCAATCGGCAGATACCATGAATTTTGATCACCAAGCTTAGCTTTAAGCATTCCAATACTACTTGCAGATGAAATTTGCAAAACCTGATTAATAAATAAATCCTTAAATCCTGCAACAGGTCTTCTACCGACTCTCAATAGATCGAACCAGTTTTTACCTTCGGCAAAAAATTCACGTTGACGTTCTTCTAAAAGCAAAGTCATCATACTTAATTGATCTGAACCACCTGCCACCGGAAATATGCCTGCACGAGTCCGGATGGCATTAATAAATCCTAATCCGGTATTCATTTCAGAAACAGTTCCCTTCATAATGTGAGCCTCAGCTTCCATTAAATAGATATCTGCAAGGCGATAAATAATCCAGTTCTGATCATTTTGCAATGTACTGTTTCGTTTTGTTTGACCATCATTGTAGATTCCGATATATTTCCATATTTTACCTGTTGGAATGTACGAAGCATTTAGTCCCCTAAGATCCAGCTCATTTGCCTGATATAGCAATTGGGTATAGGGAGATATGCTATAATAATTATTTGTATCGAACCAGGATATAAATGAATTGGTTTGGGATAATGGCTGAGTGTATTGTAATTCAAAAATACTTTCATTGCTATTGCCCGGGAAAAAGTTTGTAAACCATAAAGATCCGCTTATTAATCCAATGCGACCTGAGTTTATAACATGTTCGCAAGCAGCAATAGATTCATCGTAATTTCCTAACCAAAGATTTATATCAGCTATTAATGAGTAAATCGCCCATTTTGTAGCTCTGCCCTTTGAATTCATTGGATCAGAGACTGAACTTTCAGGAAAAATTTCTTTAGCTGATTCTAATGCACCAGTAAGGTCCTTCAAACAACTTTTAAGAATGATATCACCATCCGTTTTAGGTAAAGCGTACGGTGCAGCATCATTTACATATGGATTTAGAACAAATGGAACATCTTTCCATAGTCGTACCAAATAGAAATAGGCTAATGCTCGTTGAAAGTAAGCTTCTGACAAATCCGAATTCATCACATTAACATTGAATGAATTATCCTTATCCACTACTGTCGGTCCATATGTTATAACTGAATTTGCCATATTAATGACAGTATATAGCGGAGCCCAATTTGCTAAATCATTCGTTGGAAGAATATCCATATTTTGCAGCTTTTGTGCTGCTTTCTCTAATGTCGATCCGTTTCCGATTATATAAATTCCATTACCACGTGATTCGCCCCATAAAAACAAAGATTCCTGACTGTCTCTCAGCTTTACATATCCTGCACCTAAAACAGCTTCTACTTCTTCTTTATTTTGCCAGTATTGATCGATGCTTTGGTTGTTTTCAGGTAAAACTGTAAGGTAATCTTTACACGATGTAAGTGAAAGCGATAGAATAAGCATTGATATTAAAAATTTATTTATTTTCATATCTGTGTCTTTTATAAGTTAAGTATGAAACCACAAGCAATTCTAAGTGGTTTTGGAGTTTGAGCATTATCCATATATACAGGATACAATTTGTCGATTAACTTCACATTTATTTCCGGATCCTGACCAATATAATTGGTGAATGTCAGTAAATCATACCCGGTAACATACACCTGTATCCGTTGAATACCAACTTTCTGCAACATTTTCTTTGGTAAATCGTATTTCAACGTAAGTGTTTTCAAACGAAGAAACGAAGCATCTTCAACAAACCTGTCAGAACCCAGGGTATTATATCCAAGACCATAAAGCGCCCTTGGAATCTGAGTCTGATCACCTTCGTGTCTCCAACGTGTCAGCACTGCAACACTTTGGTTATCGGTACCATACATATACTCATCGTTCATCTGAGCCTGATTAATTACTTTCTGACCTGCTCGACCCTGAAAGCTTGCTACTAACGCCAAACCCTTATAAGATGCATTAAAGCCTCCACCACCGATGAATAAAGGATTAGAGTTGCCTATATACACAATATCATTACTATCAATAACTCCATCCCCATTTACATCCTGATATTTCGCATCTCCGGGATAAGCTTTATATGTTCCGTTTTTCATGATAACCGGTGTACCATTAATGTCATTAATAATATTCCCTTTCAAATCATGAGCGTAAGTTTCTGTCACATTTTGATATACACCCTGGTATTTATATCCGTAAAATGAACCTAACGGATCGCCTACAACAAATTTATAGGCATAATTTTTATTATCAAAAGTATAATTCTGATTCTGCTTATTCGAAGGCAGATCAAGGATTTGATTTCTATTCTGTGAAATATTAAAGTTTAAAGAGAATTTCCAATCCTTCTTTCTAACGACATCAATATCTGTATGGAATTCCCATCCCTGATTCGACATTTTACCGGAATTATAAAAAGCCACTTTAGCATATCCGGTTGAACTCGGTAAAGCAATGTCTTTTTGTAACATATTTGTCGTAACCTTGTTGTATATATCAACTGAGAAGCTCAACCGATTGTCGTACAAAGCTAAATCAATTCCAATATTTGCCTGCGAAATTGTTTCAAATTTAAGATTTTGAAGTTGTATTTTGGTAGGCTGAATAGCAGACATTTCTCCATATCCGTTGGTTATAGCACTAAATGTACCTACATAAGGTGATGCACCGGAAGGTGAATTACCACTCTGTCCCCAGTTGGCTCTGATCTTTGCAAGTGAAACAATCTTCAGATTTTTTATAAAATTTTCATCTCCTAATTGCCAGGCTGCTCCAACAGTAGGGAAACCACCCCAACGGCTGTTTACATCCAAACTGGAACTTGCTTCCATTCTATAACCGGCATTCAGAATATATTTATCAAATAACGTATACTGGGCATTTACTATCCCCCCGACATCTCTGGTTATGACTCTTCCAGAACCTCCGGAATAGAACTGGGTATTACTTCCGACAATAGGATCGGACAAACCAATACTTGCATTCCCTGTTGTGGTGCTTGAGTAAGAAGAAGTCGTCTGATCATTGGTTTGCCATACTGCGCTTACTAAAACCCGTTGATTATCTGTAATTGTCTGCCCGTAAATTAACCTGTTTTCTGATGTTAAATACAATGCATCAGTTCCACCATCACCACTTATATTTACATATTTATTAATATATGATTCTCCGGATACGCTTTGTGGCAAGAACTTTTGAGTATTATTACCACTGGCATTAAACCCTACAATTCCATAATAGTCCAGTCCTTTAAAGAAATTATAGTGAAGATTAAAAATCATAAGACTGGATATAGCAGTTGTACGGTTTTTACTTTCATTTACCATTGCTACAGGATTGAATAATTTATTCGTACTGTATGATCCCTGAAAATATGAAAATGGTGTAAAATATTCACCGGTAGGCTTTCCATCGACACCAATCGTATATGGACTCATATTTGGCATTTTTGTCAGCGCTTGTCCACGAACACTTTCATCTTTAATAAAATCATCTGAGTAATTTGCATCTTTTACTCCTCTGGTAAAACTATAATTTGTAGCAATATCTAATTTATTAGAAAATTTGTATTGCATATTAAAGCTTGCACTAAACCGTTGATATTTTGTACCAATGGTTGTACCTTCCTGTAACAAATTACCCAATGAAAGTCTAAAAGTAGCTTTATCACCACCTCCAGAAATCGAGACACTGTTATCTAACGATAATCCGGGTTGGGATACCAGACTCAACCAATTTGTATTCTGGTTGTATTCTTTAAAGTTTACCCAGGTTGGGTCATAACCAATTTCCTTTGTATTGTATAATAATCCAAGTAAGGTTGTAGATTGACTGCTACCCTGCCCAACAACATTTACAGAATTCCAGATAGCATCTTGAATCATGGACGTATATTGGTTTGCATTTAACAATGGAATTGAATTTCCTTCCTTACTATATTCATATTTAGAATTAAACGAAAAAGATGTTCTTCCTTTAGTTCCTTTTTTTGTTGTGAATAAAAGTACGCCATTTGCTCCTTTTGATCCCCAAACAGCTGTAGCTGCAGCATCTTTCAACACTTCAATACTCTGAATATCATTCGGTGAAATATTCAACAGTTGACCATAATCTTCTGAATTGGCAGTTGCAAAGCTAAAATCGGATGAAACATTAACCGGAAGAGGCACTCCATCCACAACAAAAAGTGGTTCTGAGGAAGCACTTAGTGAAGAGGTTCCACGTATACGAATTGAACTTCCCGATCCTGGATCTGCTCCCGTAAGAATATCCACATTAGCCATTGCACCTTGTAGAGCTTCTGTCACATTCGTCACACCAGCTGACTCAAGTCCTTCCATGGATAGTTTTTGAGTTGCCGACACTAATTCTTTTGGTGTCTGTCCAAAAGAATTCTTTTCAATCTTCTTTGCAGTAACCTCAACATTATTTAATACATACGCATCATCCAACAGGATATTATACACTTTCTGACCGGTATATTTTACGGTTTGAGTTTTATATCCGACAAATGAGAAAGTAATGGATAAGTTTTTTTGATTTGGAATTTGCAAACGAAATTCTCCGTTTAAATCTGCAATACATCCTCCCAATGAACGATTTCCTGCGTTAACTACGTAGATATTTGCTCCGGTTAATGGTCCTGAGTCTTTTGAATCTTTTATATTTCCTGTAATTACTGTTTGTGCCGTTGCTTGTAATGCAGTCAGAGCAAAAACCAACATAAGATATTTTCGAAATATTTTCATATTTATTATTTTTACGTTATTCTACTTCCAATAATCTATCAATAATGTAAGCGGCACCATCGGCATAAATACGGGGAAAATAGCTTATAACGTTTGCTATATTGCCTTTTGCATCTATAATTTGTAAATTTGTTCCATTTCCTTTGTCAACCAAAGTGAAAGTTGCAGGTTGTCCATTTGATTTGGTACCAAATGAAACCAATTTTCCCTGCACTCCCTCTCCCGGGAATGGATAATCCACCATGTTACTTGCATTTACATCGATGAAGTATGGTTTTAAAAAGTTAGCAGCTTTAGCTGCAGGAGTTGTTGGAATCTGACCTGCTTTGAGGCCGGCTAACATAACAGCAGAACTTGGTATAAGCACAATAAACCGTGCACCCTGCATAAAGCTATATGGTGGTGATGAAGTGGCTATACCGGATGAATTAATTATTGCTTTAAAATAAAGATAATCTGCGGGGCTGGCAAGTGATGTTATCACATTCTTGAATTGATTCGACTCAGGAACTAATGCAGAGGCCGTAACACCGGATAAGGAGTATGCGTCACCATTTGTCCAGTCACCTGCAATTTTTGTAAACGTAGGTGCCTTATTAACATCTCCTGTATTGAATATTGCAGAAGAATAAATCTGATTCCCTTTCGTATACAGGTAATTAAATGAATTTATCGTACGATAAATTTTTTGGTCACCCTGGGTAGATATAAGCTGGGTAGCAATGTGATTTCCTGCAAAACTTTTCTTTTGTGAACTTTGCATGGCTGCCCACCCATTATCACCATTTATTTGTAATTCCTGTGCTCCATATTTTTTTGCATTCGAATTTATATACCGTATATCTTTTCCTTCCAGTGTTGTATTTGTTGATATCATCGTATTTGACGGATAGAAAACACTGTATTTTACCTGATCGCTTACCAGCGAAAGTTCAAAACCTGAATTTATCATCATATCAAGGATCATATTATACTGTGGATCGCAAAACATGGGTGAGGTTACCTTATTGAATACAGGAGGTACAAGTACGTGATCCAACCCATAGAGAGTCCCGTTTACACACATACTCTTCATTTTTGCGGATGAACGGCTAAATTGTATAATTGTTCCCTGAGCCGATTTAATAAGACCTTTTTCTATAGTTTCAGGGAATAATGGTTCACCGGTAAATACGTGGTTTACAAGTAAAAAATATAACGGCATGAAATTAACTTCACTTATATTATTGTAATATGGGGCCCAGTACTTTGTAAAAAATGCTTGCATGGATGCATTATCCGGGGCAAAAACATTGTAAGCTCTTGATGCCAATGAAGAGAGTTGTGTATAATCGTAATCAGTTGCTCCTAATAAATTATAGTTTGTCCATTCTGAAGCAATTGGCGCAAGATCTCCGTGATTTTGAATAAATAAAGAGTCTCCGTTTCCATAATCTGTTGTAGATTTTGCATCATACACAAACGTTGAAAACCGATCGTATGCCTGTTTAAACTGGCTATAATCTGTCGCTTTACTTAACTCTGTATAGACAGTTTCCAATGGTTCAAGCACCTGATTTATGGTATAGACATACCCATTGTCAGTAACAATGGCATAATCTTTCACGCTTGCATTCGATACATTAAATCCGGTTGCACCTGTCCATTTGGAGTTTGGATAAAAGAATTCATAATTTGCTTTTGCATCGATTCCTAACGAAGCAAACAAATTAAAAGAAAGTACAGGAAGAAAACGATCTTTATGTATAACTTTTACTGAAGCATTATTTACAGTAGTTGGGTCAATCATTGTTGAAATGCCATCCCTGCTTTTTGTTCTGAATTTGTAATAAGTTCCTTTAAGTACATTCTCCGATTCAACACCATTTGGCTTATAATCTTCAAATGCTTCTTTGTTGAAAGAATAATATACCAAATGATATCCAACTAATTTTTCTAATACATCAACGGGAATATCATTTACGGTTGTGTATTTATATTTAGCCAAATATACCTGAAAGGCAGAATCGGTTGGAGCCATCACTGTAATTTGACCTTTGCCCTGAACTAAATCTTTGAACGATGTTCTTGCTACAGCTGACATAAATAGCTTGAAATTTCCTTTTGAATCCAAAACCTCCCAGGCATTTCCTTTCAGCCCTGCAGGTGTTGTGTAGTATTTATCCAGTTCACTGACACAAGATGTCAATGCAATCAGGGTGCATACTAAAATTAGAGTCCATTTTTTCATTATTTTTCCCATATATATTGATTGTTAATTTAAGATTGTATAGTTAGCTTTAAGGGAGTGGTTTCAAACCTTCCCATTTCACATCCCAGTTTCCATCCTTTGGAAATCCGGGATTGGAAGTTTTATTCCCATCCCAGCCTGCGCACATCATTGAAACAGCTGTGAGCAATCCGCCATTTCCGGGTAAATAGATCCTAAGTCTGCTATCCTGGTAATTATGACCGTTCGGGAGGTATGTATTTGTTCGTTTATCCATGAGTAATGCGCCAACAGCTTTTTCGGTATCTCCCAAACGGGCAGCGCTCATGGCTGTCATTGGGAAATCCCATCCCCAGGTCTTACCCCAGTTCCAATTGGTCCAGATCCAGTTCAACGTGTTTTGCATATAATCGGCACGAACTAACGGACATTTTGGTAATATCCCATAGGCACCCAATACAGCCATATGATCGGATGTAAACCGGATATCTTTGTATGTATCCGTTGCTGTTTCTGCCGCCAGGTATAATCCATCCTGATAAGCTAATGGTGAAAGTTTATCAATCATTTCGTCCCATTGAAGGTTTCGCTTTTCACCTGCCCGTTCGCGCCATTTCTGGGCTGTACTCATTGCATAGTGCCAGTATGAAAGTTCAAAAGGTGGATTTGTAGTTTCAGAAGCACGCAGTGTTTCCTGTGCCGGTATAGCCCCTTTTAAGACATAACGTCCTTCCAGTTGGTCGTACGTGGCAAATGAGAACATGAATTTTGCTGTTTCCTCAACCAGCTTACTGTATTTCAAAAGTATCTCTTTAGAAGGATTGCTTCGATAAATCAATTCAGCCAGATAGATAAAATGAGGTTGTTGCCAGATAAGGAATGATCCGACCTTTGAAGGTGCTTCCATTCCCGAAGGATCGGTCATTTTCATCCATCTGGCTCCTTTAAACCCTTGTCTTTGTGCAATTTCCTGTGCTATCGGATATGCTTTTGTATACCAATCCATGGTTCTTTCCAACAAGTCCGTCCTGCCCCAAAGTGCAAATTGAGCTTCATGCCACCAGATCATTTCAAGGTGAAATTTCCCGTACCACGAATTATAAGTCAAACCGGTTTCCTGTGGAGGAACAGATCCTGCACATTGAATGGCTAAAAGATATTGTGATAATACGACACGACGTTCAAGTTCTGGTGCCCGTTTGTCCTTACAGGCAGAAAAATCAATTGCTCCACCGTTAGTCCAGAATGAATTCCAATACTTTTCTGAAGCAAGCATAGTCTCAGTAGTATTAGGTTGCATTTTTTCTGTAGGCTTCATTGGCGTAAATGAAGCAGTAAATGCAAAATCATCGGATGTGGGTTGTAAAATGAAATAGTTTTTTTCTTTTTCTGTTAGGGAGGCTTTTCCATTCCACTGAATGCTGACATAATAAACCGTCATGTCTATACGACGTTCCAGCAAGGCTGAATTTTCAGTCTGGCTAACTATCGTAGTGCTGTGTTTGCTATTGCTGTTCCAGTCGCAGGCATCATCGGTATGACCACCTGTGGGATAAGGAAAATGGAACTTTATTCCGGGATGTAATGCTGATTTTATCCGTGCACTAACCATGTCATTTGCTGGATGGCAACTTGTTAAAACTGAAACAGCTTTCCCGTTTATATTGAACTGGCTTACAATCTCACCTTTCCATAAGTCAAGATGTTGATGAATATCGGTAATGCTGCTAAAGTCTGATTGATCGGACAGTTCGAATCCGATAATTCCAAGGTGGAGACGATGTGGATTTATACGAAACCATTCAGAAGCTTCTTTCTGTCTCCCTGATTCGTTGAATTGAGTGGAGTAAGGTTCATCCTTGCCCCTGAAATTATAATTTTTGAGTGTTTCTTGGTGAAGATACTTGTTTGGATTGGCAAAACTATGCCATCCCCACTGGCTTTGCGTTCCGAGCGGAACACCGGCAGTGTATTTTTGAGGAAAGGTTTGCAATCCTGTTGCATCAACTGTAAATGCAAATTCGCCATTTCCAACAGATAAGGAGGATAGTGAATCAAACGAATTTACCTGAGGATTATTTCTGAATACTAATGCTTTACGATCAATTGGTGTTGCTTTTACGTTAAAAAGAGTCAATGAAAAAGTGAACACAATTAGACAGAGAATTTTATTCATAGTGATTTTTTCTATTCTGTGATTTAAAGTAGGACAAATTTAAGAAGTAAGTGCTGTTAGTTTTGTATATTGTATGATATTAATCCTATTGAATTTGATTGTCTATTTTGTATATAATTTAACAAAACTTCAAAATTCAACTATCATACATATAAAAGCGAAGTTAAAAATTTAGTAAAATCTTCAGAATTTAACTGGGGTATAAATCCTAATTGATGGGTAATCATTCTTTGGTTGAATGCTTTCCGGCAATTCCTTCTGGTGATACAGGCTAACCTTTAACTTTATTGCATAAATCAAAATAATCCTTTCCAAAAATACGTACAGAATAAACAAATACAAGCAAACAATAACGTAAATAAAAACAAAGAGAGTCAAATTTAAGTTTGACTCTCTTTGTTTTTACAAATATTAATTGCTAAAAGATAAGGTTTTCACATTTCTTCTTTATCACTATCTGTTTCCCTTCCAAACGACCGGTATTCCAGGGGTGTATAGCCGGTCATTTTTTTGAATAATGAGAAGAAATGTTCAGTTGAATTATAATCGAGCATAAACGAAATTTCTTTTACCGTATGAGAGGTTCCCACCAACAGTTGTTTTGCTTTTCGTATTTTTAATTCCTGAAAGTATTTTGCAGGTGCATATCCGGTATAATCTTTAAAAACCTTTCGAAACCACGAGTAACTCGTATTCAGATTTTCAGCAAGTTCTTCCGGATCAATGTTTTTAAAAACATTCTCATTCATGATGATCTTGGCTTGTTCAATTTTTTGAACAACATCACCTACTTCGAAAATTTTATTTTGTGAAACAGAAAGGACAAGTCCAAGAATGTGTAAAACTATTCCTGACAGGTATTGTTGTGAAGATATCTTATCCAGTTCGGCAACTTCCAGGGCTCTGGAAAACAAGTTTACCAATTCTTCATTAAATCCTACTTCCAACACCTGATTTTCTTTGGTAATGAAAGAATTTTCAACTAAACTATCAAATATTGGACCTTCAAAACCGATATAATATTCATTCCAACCTGTTTTTATTGACGGATGATACGTATGCCATTGACCCGGGAAAATAATAAAAACAAGACCTTTTGCAATTGGAATCTCAGTCTCATTGTCAAATGAAAGGACCCCTTTTCCTTTTGTAATGTAAAGAATTTGATATTCCCGTAAAATTCTACCCTTGGCTGCATTGAAATAATAGCCTGATGGGTGGTCTGATGTCGGATAAGGCGAATCCGGTTGAATCGATTGGAATCCAACTGTATTAACCGACAGACCAAATGTCTTATCTTTATCGTTTACAATCAGATATTTAAACTCAACACCTAAATTATTAAAATTCATAACCAGTTGTGATTTTTATAGTTTGACTTTACAAAACTAAAACATTATTTCAATTTTCAAGCAATATTTTCAATTAAATATTGATTTAACAATCCACTACCATGCTAAAATTATAAATGTTCAAAAAACACTTATCCTGTTTTAAAGTTATTTAATTTGAGGCTTTTGTCCCAGAATTATTTTCTGAATATCGGGTTCATTTCTTAACTTTCCCGATTGTAAAGGAATTTATCTTTTTCAAAATCACCTGTGAATCCCGAAGCAATCAACAAAAAACGTGTAAATTCAGCAATTGCAAAGTTGAAAAAATCGATATACTATTCTTGCCGGATTACAACAAGAATACTATATCGATATACCTGCCCGAACAAGAGCAATATAAACTTTAAACTTATTTAATCAATCGCAATTGAGAATGACTGTCTTTTTATTTTTTATTTTTTGCTATTTCTACTGCATACACACTCTCAAATCCTTCAAAATTAGCTCTGAATATGATCCATTTACCATCAGGTGAAAAATGGACATTCGGTTCCAAATGATATTGATGGAATTTCATATTCACAAGTCGTTCATAATTGAAATGATCTCCTTCAGGTATAAACAGATTAATCCATTTTCCATCTTTTGCTTTTGCTACTGCTGTGGAGTCCCCTCCATCACCTGCAAATAATTTCTGGTCAGACGAAATCGTATAATGTACACTCCATTGGTTTCTGTCAAGTTTATATTTAACTTCTTTCCCGTTGTTTACATCTGTTCCTCCCACAAAAAAAGTAGCACCACGTGGTTGTTGAAGGTCATACCAAATTACTTTGCCATCAGGACTAAACCATTCATGACCTGCAATTTCCATATCAACTGTACGTTTATGCATAAGTTTCACTTCTTTTGTATCGATATTGATGGTCCATATCCGGTCAACTTTATGCCACGGACCTTCATGACAAAACATCATTAATTTCGGATTGGCCGGTGAAAACTGCACATGGTTCAACCACGCTGTATCCGAGAATAGTTTAGTCAGTTCTTTCGTTTTCAGGTCAATGGTAAATAAGGTCCTTTTCAGTTTAGCATCATATATTTTATTGAAATAATCGTGCTTTAACGGATTTTTCCGTGATATTTCTTTTTCTTCATTTGAAGCCCAGACCCCGCCTAAGAGTGTTTCGTCGGCATTTAATGTTGTAATGCCACCTTTAAATCCTGTTGGAAAGACAAATACGAGTGAAGCTACACGTGAATCAATATTGATGGCAAAAACCGAATCATTTACCTGATAATAGACATTGTGGTTGTTCTTCCCTACTATCTCCCCGTTTTTACGAAAGCTTTTATCGGTCAGTTGTGTGATTTTCAAGTCAGACAGGTTTACGGTAAACAATTGCATGCCAACACCATCTGCCTTATATGCATCATTGCCGTAAAACACCATTCGATCATCGATCTTTCCATCTCCGGCAATAAAAGGATTGTTATGAAAATAAAAACTGGCACTATTGCCTTCGCGTTGAGTAAGTCGCATCACTTTGTGTTGGGTATCTTTGTCAATCCACACTAAAGGCATTTTCTTTCCACCTGTTTGCATGATGGGTTGAGCCGATAAAAAAGAAGTCGTAATGAATATCGTGAATAAAAGCAGCTTGAATGAATTTTTCATTGAATGAATTTTTTAAACTATACTAATTTTGTTGTTTCTTAAAACGAAGTATTCCATGGATATCTTTATTAAAAAGAACCCGGATATGAAACACACGGAAAAGTATCAGGAAGAAAATACTCTGCCAATTATAATTTCAAATTAAATCTGATTTAGTTGGAATCGTTATTAAAAAATGGCCAATTCGTTCAGGTATACTTCCAGATTGGTATATCCATCTTTGTTGGCCAGATTTGCATCGCCCGGATCTTTTGGATTTAAATTATGTTTTAATTCCCAACTGTCAGGGATACCATCACCATCCGAATCTTTCTTAGAGGTTGCATGTTTTAGTTCCAACTGCCCACCCACTTCAGATTCAGATTTGATTACCTTTCCGGTTTTCCCAAGTGATTTTACATATCCAACCAGGCGCTTGTCAATAGCATCACGATGCAAGGAAGCACCTGCTTGTGCTAACACATTTTTATACGCCACTTCCGGTTGTTCAATGCCCGATAATGAAAACGATGAGTTTTGCGTTTTCGGTTCAAGTGTAGCTTTGGCTTTTATAAAGTCTTCATCGGTAACAATCCTACCGTTTAGCTTTCCGTTTTTATCCATATCCACTTTATTGCCGGCATGATAAACATGATCGGTCGCTGAAAACATGCCAATAAATGCGTGACTTGAATTAGGCCCTGCAATAAAATAATTATTTATGATGTCCTGATGATGTATAGCTCCTGAATGACCGCCTACCAGACCATTGCTTCCCCAATTATAAATGATATTATTAATAATTTCAATTCCTGCTTTTGCTTTTGGATTGCGGCTTTGATTGTCAACCCACAGGCAATGGTGGATAGTTATATTGGTTGGATTTTCAAGAAGAGCACCAAACATCTGCGGATTGATACCTTCCCCTAACAGACAATATTGAACGGTTATATCCTTACTGTCTTTGATATGAAAATTATCCCAACGTCCCCATTCAATAGATACATGGTCAAAAATGATATCTTTTGTATTATCAGATGAAACGGTGCAAGTACCTCTACCCATAGCCACACTTCCCCTGAATCGGATATGCCGTATAATCACATCGGTTGCTCCGGTCATTGATATTCCGTTGCCATATACCACTATCCCATCACCGGGAGCAGTTTGACCCGCAATGGTAATAAACGAAGAAACAGTCAGTTTGGTTTGAATCTTTATAACTCCGTTAACATCAAATACGACCGTACGCTTTGGTTGACTAACAGCATCCCTAAAGGAACCGGGACCTGAATCATTCAGGTTCGTAACATGGTATACAGATCCTCCCCGACCTCCAATGGCATATTTACCAAAACCATCTGCTCCGGGGAATGCAAGTTGCCTGGCAGATATAAAACTGAACATAAAAGCAAGAACAAAAAATAAAATACTTTTCTTCATAATAATAGTACTTTTCCTTTTAAAAAAGAGGAAGATTAAAAATAAATAAATTGTTTAATTTGGTGGGTAATACATGTCTTATTTTAGACTGAAACAGTGCACGATGGTTTAATGCGAATCCCTTATTTATTCAGGTTTATAAGGAATTTAACTACTTTTGAAGTGTCCTTTTCGCAGCATGAAGATTATTAACTAAATTAGTATTTTTAAACCTTAGAAAATTGGTCATATGGTTAGTTTTCATCTAATCAATATGACCAATTATAGTTGATAAAGCATCATTTATTTTTGAATTCTATCCTGAATTTAATTAATCTACAAAAGTTTACATATCAATGTCCTGGCAATTATGAATTATGAATTATGAATTATGAATTACTTAGCAATTATCTCATCAACATTATTTTCAATGATTGTTGTTGAATCCCATCCTGAAGGGATACAAAATACAATCCGTTTGAAAGTGAAGTCCCGCTCATTGATTTTCCGTTCCAAACCAGGCTATCACCTGTCTTGATTTCTGTTTTAAAACTATATACCTGATGACCTGATGCATCCAGGATAGTCAGACCGGTGTTCGCAGAAGAAGTGGAGCACTTAATTTGAATGTTTGCTGAAAATGGATTGGGATAAGCAGTCAGATTACACTTTTCATTGCGCATTGTGACAATGTCGGTAGTAGTTTTTGTATTGGCAATCAGACGATAGACTTCACTGCCTGCCAGTAGAAAGCCTCCTAATCCAAAGTCTTCAAAATCGGGCATCTTTGAATACGATAACGGTTGCCCATCAGCAGGTTTGCTTCCTGAAGATTGCATATATCCAATACTGCCATCGGTATGAAGTGCATCATTCACCAGGCCATTCCATGCTTTTGCCACATAGGGTGAATAGGTTATCGAGTCAAGCAACCCGTGATTGATGCCCCAGGCAAGCCCGTATGTAAAGAATACCGTTCCTGAACTTTCTTTTCCTCCAAAATCGTTCGGGTCTCCCAGGTTACAGTTCCAAAATCCATCGGTACGTTGTAGCCTGATCAGTTTGGCAGCCATTTGTTTGAAAGTAGTCACATATTCATCGCGGTGTGGTGCTGTTGCAGGTATGACATCCATCGTACGGGCCAATGCAGCAAATACCCATCCATTCCCCCGCGACCAGTAAACGTGTAATCCATTGGGACTTGTTTTCGGGGGTAAAAAGGTACTGTCACGATACCACAGGGAATCAGCCTTATTGTACAATCCTGATCCTGTTGCAAGGTTTTTTGTGTAGTTGTACAAATCGTACATTTTTTCAAAATACTTCGTATCATTCTTTATGACCCCGAATTTTGCAAACACAGGCATAGCCATTTGCAAAGCGTCAACCCACCACCAGTCATTCACTTTCGTGGAATTAACCATAGCATCGATACTTGTTTGCATCGTGGCAATTCGTTCCGCTTTTGTCGGGTCCTGCTGGAATAATTCCAGGTATGTCTGTCCGCAGCATTGATTATCGGCAATACGGGTTACTGTTGTTCCGGTATAGGTAGGTTGCCACTGATGGGATGTCCCCCAATCCGTAGCATATTTATACAAGGCTGCATCCCGGGTGAGTGCATAGAGCTGCATCAAGCCTTCGTAATAGGTTCCCCTGGTCCATAAGTTGCTTGGACGGCTCTTATTGGTAACAATATTAATGGAAGGATCAGGCCATTTGGTGGTAAAATAGGTATTTGCAAGTTTCATTTTTTCCAAAACCTGTTGCTTGTCAGGCAATTGCTGTGCATTTATAAAACTAAACAAAGAAAAGAAAATCAATAGTAAGAAATATTTATTTTTTAACACGACGCCAGACGTTTTCATTATTATTTATACTAATTACGCGCTGCAATTTTTTATTGCAACGCGTAAAATTGAAGATAAAAAATCAAACTATTTTATGAACTTTAAAACTTCATTTTTATCAGTTTGAACCAGGTAGACTCCTTTTGACATCAATTGAGTATCAATCGTTTTTTGGGTTGAAGCTTTCACTTTAATACCTGCTGCATTGAATATAACAATTGATTCCTGATTTGGATTAAAAATCACACCTTTACTATAATATACTGAATTTTTCTCACTTAAATTATTCAAGCTTGTAGTAGTATAGTTATATTTTGCACTTGGATTCAACAAATAAGCTGCTGAATTTTTGAGTATGTTAATAGAATTGCTATTTAAATAGGAATAATTACTATTTTCCATTCCCAAACCTACCATAAGAAACTTTGCAGCCAGATTATCCTGAATTTCGTGCAGTTGAATACCTGTAGTATTTACAGTAGCGATAGTTTGATTCGTAAAACTTCCAATAGTAGCTAAATCACTGGCATACTGAATTGCATTTGTATTAGTAACCGGCAAATTATCAAAGTAAGTCAGAGTGGAGCCACTAAAAGTAACATTATTAAAAATCGGGTGTGATTGTAGATTTACTATCACATCAGCAGTTGCAACTCCTACTGCTGCATTTTGCGGAGCAGCTGTCGACCACACCCATCTGCCAGTATTATAGAAAAATGCTTTCATGTTCAGTATTGGTTTCACGCTTACCATTGCTTTTGTAGCAATAGCCGTTGCGTTTGTACCCGAAACATTTGCATGCAGAACAATCAGGTCGTAATTAGCATAAAATGCTGTAATATCGGTAGGTGCGGTAGCAGCGGCAGTCAGGTAAGTTATATAGTAATCGCTGAATGAAGATAAAAATAAAGCATCGTTTGCTTCAGGGGCTCCAGCAAGGGTTAGCATTCCAATATTCTTTTTCGTTGAAATTATAGGAGCAACAGTGTAAACTTTTGTCGAATTATCCTGAGCAGTTACTGTTATATTTAAAGTGTTATTTGTCAGAAAATCGTAAATTAAACCTGAAGTTACATTAGCAGAACAAGTTGCACCACTCAATGTGAAAACTACAGGCCAACTACCTAAAGCACCTGTAAAACTTGGGAATTCACAACTAATGGCACCCGTTGCCTCATTGATAGTTGCAGTCTTACCATTAATAGACATTGTGGTGATGGATTTGTCCGTATCAGGAGTTGATTTAGCGGTTATGTTTACGGTGTAGTTTACCGGCGTTGTTCCGTCAGTTATCGTGTAAGTGACAGGTCCTGTAGTGAAATTCTGGACTCCGGCGGGTGAATAGCTTATGGCTGTTCCACCTAAAGTAACTTCGGGGGTAATAGCAGTAATATCAGTTCCGAAAGGCATTTGCAGAGTAATCGTTTTTGCCGTTTGGTCAATTGTGGCACTCGTGCCGTTTATTTTAAATATTGAAATTGTAGGAACTTTCGCTGCATAGGCAAATTGAAAGAAGGATGTCCATGCACTACTTGTAGTCGAACCCTGAACGGATATTTTTACTGGTATTTCGGAATTAACTGGAACGACATAATCTTTACACACTCCCGTACCTGCAAGGACAATAGTTGTTCCACCATTAATACTTACTGATAAACCACGGGTTAAAGCAATATTAGCTGTGATAGTCATTTGATCACATTTTGCAAGGTAAAAATCAATTACACGACCCGATTTAATATCAAAGGTTGCTGTTGAAGTTCCACATTTTGCGGATGTTCCACTTGCAGCAAAGTTTGTAACTGAAATCCATCTATCTGTTTGGACTTTCGCTTTTTCAGTATTTACAGCGGCATAATCAAGTGTTAAAATACCTCCTGAAACGGTGGTCAAATCAAAATTTATCTCAGCCTTTATCAAAGGATTAATGAGAGACAAGAGCATAAGAACTCCTAAAAATGTAATTTTCTTCATAATAGAATTAATTAGTATTAGATGAATTAAAGGTTTTTGGAAATATGTGATTTATTTCCGAGCCAAAGATAGGTGGTAAGCAAAACAGAAAATATGAAGGTTTTGACTGTTATAATTTGTTTTTTGATATTAATGCATCTAAACACAAATTCAGGCATGATCTACTTATTCGTAAAACTAAAAATCTGGCTATCAAACAATTTTAAAATTTCAGGCTTATACTACAGATTATAAAAACGAAAAAGTCGAGTGTACTATATGTTTTTATTTGATTCATCTTCCCGTTCTTATTCTAAAAGAAAAATTATTCTAACAGTGAATTTGCCAAAAAACCAGGGTCAACACATTCTTAATCCTGAATTTTCATTATTTTTGTTGGAATTTTGTTTCAGCACTGGTAAGTTTCATTATCCTGACTTTTCTACTTAATTGTAATGCTCTTTCAAAACCATACAATGAGATTTCTAAGGGGGTTGGTTGAGGGTACAGATAGCTGAACCTCACTGAACCCTAACCGAACCCTAACCGAACCCTATCCGAACCCTATCCGAACCCTAAACCAATCCGCTCTATACCTAATCCATTTGGCAATACAATTTTTAACAAGTACGATCCTTCTCTGTCTGTTAATAGCAACATTTATTGTTTGCCAGACCGGTGTTATTAAACAACCTGAATCAGTGTCAATAACCTTATTTCAAAAAAACACATTCGTTTTATAAAAGAACAGGGTAACATATTTCATATATAAAGAATATTACGGAAGTACAGGAAATAATAAACATTCCCGACAAATTTTAATCAGAGCAAGACATGCCCGGGAATCATACTGAACAGGTCGGAACATCAGGTTATATGATACTTTGGGCAATTTATTTACCGTAAGAAGGATCAAAAAACGAAACGAATAAAATAGATGCACGTATTATTGTGCAATAATCAATATTATTGTACGTTTGTATCTTACTTAACTATCAAAAAATATGATCAGTCGTAATCTTAAGAAATACTTACTGTTTGCATTGTTAGTGCTTGAATTTGGCACAGTGACGCGGGCCGAAGGGAATTTGCCGTATGTCGATCAAAAGTTAATCCATTTTGGATTTTTACTTGGGGTTAATTCTATGGATTTTAGTGTAACGCACCGGGACAGCGCACGCGTTTCAACATTAAAGCCAGGCTTTACGGTGGGGATTATAAGCGACTTACGGCTAAACAGGTATTTAAACCTGCGCTTTACTCCCACCCTGTATTTTGGTGAACGGGAATTAAGCTACAAATTTAATACCGGCCATGATTCTGTAGACATTTCATCCATTCCTATCTGTTTTCCCATTTATTTAAAATACAGTGCCGAAAGAAAAGGGAATTACAGGCCATATGTAATTTGTGGTGCCGGTGTTTCGTTTGACCTGGCAACAAGTGCAAATTCAGATAACCCGGTAACTCTAAAGCCGTTGGATGTCTACACAGAGTTTGGAGTGGGATGTGATATCTATTTTTCATTCTTTAAGTTAGCACCGGAATTAAAATACTCCATCGGATTTGGCAATATATTGGTTCCCGGTAAAGATCGGGTAGGTTTAAGTCCTGCCAACCAACGGTTCTCGAATGCAATTTCCAGACTCACATCCAAAATGATAACCCTGAGTTTTAATTTTGAATAAATAACTACGACATACAGCAAAAAAAAACAACAGATAAATCCGTTGTTTTTATTCAGGTATTAAATACTTTCTATTTCCTTAATCACTTTTTCCATAGCTGCCTGCCAGTCGACAAACAGTTTACGGAAATACGCTTTTACCAGGTTGGGATTGTCTTTTCCATCGGGACAATTGGTACGTAAAATATATTCACGGTTTAATGCCATAATGTCAACAACTAAAGCATCAATTTTTTGATCATCAACATTTTTTGACGTTAAACACCGGAAATAGATATCAGTAATCAATTCGAAGGATACAAACTTAATGGTTTTTTTTAATTTTCTACGGCTTGCCATGTGGACTCTGTTTAATGATTTATTTCTACAAATGTAAGCCATTATTATGATAATGCCATCTTTTACCGTAAATTTGCGAAAATAATTGCATGTATTCACGTTCGTTCCTAAAGAGATTTATCAGTATATGACTTCTATTCCACGAAAAATCAATTTCCCGTTTATCGCCTTAATTACGATGATTATCTCTATCGGATTTATGGGCTGTAATGACGGGATCTATTCGACAAACCCGAATGATAAACTTTCATTTTCCACTGACACACTTACCTTTGATACTGTTTTTACAAGCATTGGCAGTGCAACAGCTAAAATAATGGTTTACAACAGGAATAATGTGGCATTAAAAATAAGCCACATAGGTCTTGCCGGAGGGAAAGAGTCTTCATTTAAAATCAACGTAGATGGAAGCCTGAATGCAAATAATCAATTTGATAATATTGAAATCCGTGCCAAAGACAGCATGTATATTTTTGTAGCGGTAACAGTCGATCCAACCAATGCCAATTCACCTGTCGTAATTAATGATTCGCTGGTGACACAGACAAATGGTGTTCTGCAGAATGTAAAACTCCGTGCATATGGTCAAAATGTAATCATACTCCGCGGCAAAAGAATTAAAGACGATACGGTTTTTAAAGAAGATATTCCCTATCTGATTTACGATAGCCTGATAGTTTCACAAAACAAAACACTCACGTTGAATCCCGGTTGCAGAATCTATTTTCATAATAATGCCAACATGAAAGTGTATGGTAATTTGAGAGCATTAGGGACAGTTGAAAAACCGATTGTCATGAGAGGTGACAGGTTTGATAAAATCAATTTTTCAACACCGGTTCCCTACAACTATGTTGCCGGGCAATGGGATGGAATTTATCTTCTGGGGAATGCCGGGAATCATATTTTAAGGCATGTAAATATAAGCAGTGGATATGTAGGAATTTATTTTTCAAACAATGACAGGAATACCATTCCCAATTTAGAAATATCGGATTGCCGTATTCAAAATTTCTATTTTTACGGATTAGTAGTTCAAAACGGGAATGTTCAGGTGACGAATACCGAGATATCAAATTCCAGCAGTTACAGTGTATTTTTAAACGGTGGAAAACACAGCTTTATTCAATGTACCATAGCAAATTATTTCGACAATAACAGCTTTCAACCTGTTACACGCGACAAGAAACCTGCCGTAATGATCATGAACCTGAATCGTGTTTCACCCATGGAATCTATATTCAGGAATTGTATCATCAGTGGCAATGAAGATAACGAATTCAGCCTGGCTACCCGATTCCCGGATCAGTATACCGGAACATTCGATCATTGCTATATCAAGAAAACAGATTCATTAAAGCTTATTCAATTTACCAAAATCCGATGGGCGCAAAGAAAAGATACGGTTTTTAAAAGTATCAGGTACAACCTGGACAACAACACCTATTTCAACTTTATGCCTGACTCTGTATCGCCTGCACGTGGACTGGCCGACCCAACCATTGCTTCACAATATCCGCTTGATTTAAATGGAAATAACCGGTTAAAAGATGGGGCCCCTGATGCCGGAGCCTATGAATGGGAACCTGCTAAATAGCCCGGTTTATGAAGAAAGGAATTATTCTAACACTGATTTTGATTGTAACGATTCAGCTTGTTGCCCAGAAACAGGAAAAGCAGAATTTTAAAATCATGTGTTATAATGTAGAAAATTTCTATGATTGCGTGCATGACTCCCTGTCGAATGATAATGAATATCTGCCCTCCGGCATACGGGCATGGAATTATTCGAAATACCAGAAGAAACAATCGAATATAGCAAAAGTAATTACTGCAATTGGTGGTTGGGATGCACCTGCATTGGTTGGATTGTGCGAAATTGAAAATGATAAATGCCTGCATGACCTGACTCATTATTCAGGATTAAAAAACTTCAGATATAATTACATTCATCATGATTCACCTGACCCCAGGGGAATTGATGTTGCCTTGCTGTATCAACCGATACAATTCAAGCCAATTCATAATGAAGCAATCAGGATTCAGTTCCCACTGGCTCCTGAAAGCAAGACCAGAGACATTCTTTTTGTATCAGGAATAATTCCAACCGGGGATACCCTGCATGTATTTGTTTGCCACTTTCCTTCACGACTGGGCGGTGAAATGGAGTCACAAGACAAACGAAAGTTTGTGGCTAAGGTAATGCGGTTAAAAGTGGATAGCATTTGTGCAGCCAACAGTCATCCCAGGATCGTTATCATGGGTGACTTTAATGATTATCCAACCAGTTCAAGCCTGACAGATGATTTAAAAGCGAACTCAATAACTGGGTCCATTTCCGTTACCCGCTTATACAACCTGATGTATAGTATGCAACTGGAAGGAAAAGGCACAAATAAATTCAAGGGAGAATGGGGCGCACTCGATCAGATTATTGTTTCAGGCGAATTACTGAATACATCAGATTCATTTTTTACTTCACAGAACCAAGCGCATATTTTTGATGCATCCTTTTTACTCGAAAACGATAAAGCCTACCTGGGTAAACAGCCTTTCAGGACATATGCCGGACTGAAATACCAGGATGGCTATTCAGATCACTTGCCTGTTTATGCCGATTTTTGGTATTAATTCATCTCAACTACAACATATGGATATTCAACTTTTTATTCCCTGCTACATTGACCAGCTGTATCCACAGACAGGATTCAACACGATAAAAATACTTGAAAAAGCAGGTTGCAAGGTACACTATAACCCCGAGCAAACCTGCTGCGGACAACCTGCATTCAACAGTGGCTATTGGAAAGAATCGGCAAGCCTGGCAGAGAAATTCCTGAATGATTTCAATCCGGATATGCCTATAGTGTCACCTTCAGGCTCCTGTTCAGGCTTCATCATTCATCACTATCACAAAGTATTGAAGGACCGGCCTGATTTACTTGAACGCCATGCGAGAATGAAGAATAAAATCTATGAGCTGTCCGATTTCCTGGTAAATGTATTGAAGATAACAAATCTGGGAGCTACTTTTCCGCACAAGGTAACTTTTCACGATTCATGTTCGGCCTTACGCGAATACGGGATTAAAGATGAACCCCGGATCCTGTTGTCTCAGGTAGAAGGGCTGGAACTGATTGAAATGGAGGAAAGTGATGTTTGCTGTGGCTTTGGGGGAACTTTTGCCGTAAAAAACAATGCTATTTCTTCCTCCATGGTCGAACAAAAAGTGCAAAATGCATTGGCTACACATGTTGGGTATGTAGTAAGCACAGAAGCCTCGTGTCTGATGAATATCAACGGATATTGCACAAAAAACAAACTCCCGTTAAAGGGAATTCATTTAGCGGACATCCTGGCAAGCGGATTATAAAAGCAGTAAAATAACAGTTATTCCCTGATTAACGCTTCTTTAATTCCACTGTAACCGAACTGCCTGCATATTCATTTTGTGGCAAAGATATTCTTAATCCTGTTTGATTCTTTTCCTCATTGTACGCCGATTGGTTTGAACGATACCTGCCGCTTACCGTTAATCTAAATTCTTTCAGGGTTTGTGTAGGATCGGCAACGGTTATTATCAGGTTACCGGTGGCATTTATTTCTATCATAACTAACCCCGGGTTTTTAGTTTCAACAAAGTTAGCTCCCGACAACGTATTCATTCTTGCAGGTTCATGAAAAACATATTGAAACAACGTGTTATCTTTTAGCTTAACAGCCTGTACCTTTTCATTATTCGCCAGAATATCTATTGAGGGTTTTGCCATATACTCTTTTAACCGGACGGGAGAGACAGCCGGCAAAACAATGTATTCATAGGTTGAAGTTTTTGCATCTATCCCATGATTTATCCAAAGATTAAAGACATTACCGGTTACCAATGCTGAAGAATACGGATCGGCTATATCATGCCAGTTACCGCTTCGCTTTTTGACGGATAATGATACAGCCGATTGCACCGGAAAATAGTATCCAATAGAATCATGCCATACTGAACGTACTGAATTTGAACTGAACAAAGTATCGGATACTGACATTGCCTTTCCACCATTAAAAGTAATATCCGCATTTCCTTTTTGATTGCACTGGTTAACACCGGTAATAATTTCTTTACCGGAATCGGATGTAATATCAGCGCCAAGACACACCAGGACACCCTTATTATAAAACCATGATTTCTTACCATCTATTCCATTCCTGGAAAGATGAAAAGCGGATATACCACTGCCGTTATGAGTCAATCCTCCAACAAAGGGATTCGGATTACGGTAGTCATCTTTTTTAGGATCTGGCTTTATTGAATCAAGCAAAGGGGCTGTTACCCCGGGTAGTTTATTCCAGTCCCAGACAGGAAAAATATCATTATACTCGTCACCATTGCGAAGAAAAATGGTTGAACCATCCGAAATAAAGTGACCTTTCTTATTTTCATTATTGGTGAATTCAGTTCCTTTCACCCTTGGGGAACATGCACGAACAGAGATATAACTTCTAGCGCCACGAAAAACAGTTAAATCTGACCGCCAAAAATGTTTAGCCATAGGCTTTTCAACTATATCATTCTGTTGCAAATTACGTTTTAACAAGTCATTATATCGTTCAACATACTGAGAATCGACTTGTTTCAGTTGGTTTGCCGCAACACAAAGCGTCATTGCTTTCCCTACCTGTGCCTGCTTAAACAATTGACGGTTACAGGCACTGACATCCATATAGCCCTTCCATACTACCCAGTTTTCTCCTTCAAAGAGATAATCTCGCAAAATGCTCATTTGAGCCGGTGAAAATGTAAGAGTTGACCCACCAAAGACATTTGCATAATAAGCCATGCTTGATATAAAAGCCAATCCGTAATTGCCAAATTGTTGCTGTGGGCCGTGCTGGTGGAAACTATAATCAGCCTGAATGCCTTCTTTAGAAGTAATAAAAATTTCAGAGGCTATAGTATCCCTGGCTGTCTTAGTCAGGTTCTCATCATTTATTAAAAGAGCTTTTAGCATAACATTACCTGCTAACCAGACCTTGTTTTGACCTGTCATTCTGAAGCCTGCATTGTTCAACACGGTAATAGCTTCTGATTTTTCTTTCTCAGTCAGTTCATTTTCAATAAACAGAAATATCAATCCCATAAAACGGGGAACTCCTATCTGGTTATACCACCAGTTACGACAGACCGGCTTTTTCTGAAACCAATAATTTAAACCTCGGTGTAATACTTCCGAAACAGATTTCTGTTGGTAAAACTTCGAAGCAGGAGTAATATAAGCCCTGCTCAGGTATAGCAGTCTGGAAACATGGCTGGTTGGAGCCCAGTTGCTTAGTGCCTGGTCGTTATAATCAATATCTTTCCATGAACCATCGGATACCTGCGTATGGATTATATTTTCTAAATCTGAATCCTGCTGATAGGTATTCCAGTATAATTCACGCAAACTCAAATCGGTTGTATTTCCTTTATTTGAAATGGCTGTTGCTAAATTATACTGATCTTTTGTCTGGAAAAAAGGATTGCGGCTTAATTCAATAATCCGGCTCTTTAAAAGTTGTACCAGTTGCTTGTCAGCAAAAGTAGTTGTACAAAATGAAAACATCAGCACAAATAAAATTAGATTTTTTTTCATAAGGTATTGATAAATCATGTTACTCTGATTCTTTTGAATTAAAGCAATTCGATTATAAAAAAGAAGAATTAAGGGTTAAAAGCATTGAACGACAAAAGACTGTTTTAGCCTTTAAATGCAATGTTGAAATGCAAAAGTAATTATTTTACCTGATTTTAAATTTATATCCAGGTTATAAAATGAATGCGTAATAAAAAAGACCCGGGATAAACCGGGTCTTTATGTTTATACATGAGTGACAAATAAGGGAGTATCCGAATGAAGCACCATTTTATAAGCCAGTCCTGGATTAAAGAGACGTGCGAAGATATTCCTCCGGCGTGAATTGAATGCCAGCACATTAATTTTGTGATTCACTATGTAATTATTCAGAAATTCGGGAGTATCATTCGCATTCAGCAAATCGTAATTAGCAACTAACTGGGGATAATGATTGGCAAAATAAGATTTTATCCCGGCAAGCATGACTTCACTCCATGCAACGTTTTTATCAGAGGCATGAATAAAATAGATTTCGATATCTTCAGGGCCGAAAAGAGAAATCGCCCTGTCAATGGCAATAAGGTCTTTTTGATCGAAGTTAGTAAGGAAGGCTACTCGTTTTATATCTTCAGGAGATTGCATGGTCATCAATGTCGGAACAGCAAATACAGGAGACACACATGCCTCCATAACTTCAGCCGTGACACTTCCTATCAGTTCGTTTGTCAGTTTCCTTCCGTGAGTACCCATAACAACCAATGAAGGATTATTTTTTTTGCAGTAATCAAGTATCTGATCTTCGGGCACTCCTTCTTTCATTTGAAAACTAAAAGGGATATTTGGAAGTTCTCCATTTGCAATCCGTTTATGAATTTGCTTGGTCATATTCTCAATTTCTGTATTGGCCGAACTGAGTATTTTTTTTAGCAATTCACTATCGCTAATGCTATACGTACTCATATCATTGTTGGAGGATATCGTAAATGCCGGACTAAAATAGACATACAGGAATACAACTTCAGCGGCAAGGATATCTGCAAAATGGAAACCAAAGTCAGTAGCTTTTGATACCTGGTCTGAAAAGTCGATCGGGATTAATACTTTCTGAGTTGAAGTACTTCCAGTAACAGGTTCATGCTCCCATGCACTTTCCATTTCTTCAACAATCCGAAGTGCCATGGGTAAATCACTCTCTTTTATGCGGACACGCACACCTACCGCCAATTCGGGATGTTCAAGATTAATGTTATGAATCACAGTCACTATTCCATTTTCTTCAAGAACCGTTTTAATCATCTGCGCCCTTTTATATGTGCGAATTGCGAGGGTAACTAATTTGTCTTCCATAATAGTCTATAATTTATCGATTTACAAATCAATATTGAATATTTTCACCCGGATCTTTAATCGTTCTGATGATGTGGTAAAGATAGCCATTATTAACTAACAGAATGTTTATTTTTCGATTATATTTTAAAGAACCTGAAAAAAATGGTCTATATTTGTAACAATATTTAAATCCAATTGAAAACATGAATCCTAAAACTAAAAAAGGACTTACTATTGCAACACTTACAGTGGTTATAGTGTTCGCTTTATTTCTGTTTTTCAAATTTTATTTTGTATTTGGAGAAGGGGTAAAAGCAGGCGAACTGAATTATTTTGTTCACAAAGGCTATGTATTTAAAACATACGAAGGAAAAATGATTCAATCTGGCTTCCGTTCACAAACAGCCGGAACAATACAGTCGTATGAATTTCCTTTTTCAGTGGAAGATGAAGCAGTAGCCGATTCATTGATGCGTTGCAGTGGCAAAGTAGTTGAATTGCACTATAAAGAATACCTGGGTGTACTTCCATGGAGAGGAGTAAATAAATTTGTTGTCGATAAAATTGTTTCGGTAAAATAGCCAGACTAACAGGTTTATTGTTTTACTGATCAATACTAAAACAGACAACACTGACAATTATTCCTGATTCAAATCACCTGAGTTCTTTTCAGAAAAAAATAACTACTTTTGCAGAAGCAAGTATCTGCAAAAATATTCATTAAATCTATTTCATTGGAAACGGACGCAATATATTCTTCCTTCGGGGGCATTACAGTTCATTATTTAACTACTCCAGCATTACTGTCAGCCATTGTATCTTTGACTGTTTGTATTGTGTTGCTGGCTCTTTCAGCGCTTATATCAGCCTCAGAAGTTGCCTTCTTTTCAATTGATCCGCAAGCAATGAATGAACTGGAAGAAAGTGAGCGTAAAACAGACAAGAACATTCTTAAATTGCTGCAATCACCACAACGTCTTTTGGCAACCATCCTCATTGGTAACAATTTTGTAAATGTAGCTGTGATTCTTCTACTGACACATGTCACAACTTCCATTCTTAATTTCGACAACGTCCCATTCCTTGGGTTTATCTTTCAAGCCATCTTTATAACCTTTATCCTGTTGCTCTTTGGAGAAATTATGCCTAAGGTTTATGCTACACAATATGCTAAAAAATCAGCATTAAAAGCCGTTCCTGTTATTACCGCGCTGGGAAAAATGGTTGGCCCGTTAGTCAGTGTTTTGGTAAACTCAACTTCTGTAGTCAATCGCAGGCTTGCAAAACATACCCGTTCAAACATTTCCATGGATGAATTGTCACATGCACTGGAGCTTACGTCAAACAGCAAAGACGAAGATACTGAGATTCTGGAAGGTATCATTAAATTTGGTAATATACAGGTTATTGATATTATGACTTCCAGGCTGGATATGATTGTAGTCGACATTAAGACCAATTACAAGCAATTGCTGGATATCATTATCAAATCGGGATATTCACGCATTCCTGTTTATGGCGAGAACAGGGATAATATCAAGGGTTTGCTTTATAGCAAAGACTTGCTTCCACATCTGGATAAACCTGCGAATTTCCGTTGGCAAACTCTGGTTCGTCAGGCTTATTTCGTTCCTGAGACTAAAATGATTGATGATTTGTTGAATGAATTTCAGTCGAATAAAGTGCATTTGGCACTGGTGGTCGATGAATATGGCGGTATTTCAGGATTAATCACATTGGAGGATATCCTGGAAGAAATTGTAGGGGACATTAGTGATGAATATGATACTGAAGAACAATTATTTACTAAAATTGATAACCACACGTTTATTTTCGAAGCTAAAATACTACTCAATGATTTCTTTAAGATTGCTGAAATTGAAGAAGACGATTTTGTAAAAGTAACCGATGAAGTAGAAACACTGGCAGGTCTTATACTGGAGATAAAAGGCGATATCCCTGCAAAAAACGAACGGATAGGATACGGACGTTATGTTTTCGAAATTGTGGCAGTTGACAACCGCAGAATCAAGAAAGTAAAATTGTTTATTAAAGATGATTTCAGTAAAGAGGAAGTGTGATAAAGTCTTGATTTATTGATTTAATGATTTAATGACGGGAAATCCATTATTATGGTAAATAATAAATGGCAAATAATAAAATGGAGTACATGAAATTGTTTCGTTCTTTTAGTATAATATTGATACTTGTTTTTACCTGCTTGTTTTGTTCTTGCAACAAAACATCTATTCCTCGTCCTTATGGATATTTCAGGGTGGATCTACCCCACCATTCTTACCGTATGATTGATACTCTCGATCTTCCTTACCGGTTCGATCTACCTGAAAATGTACAGCTAATCAACAGGAAAGTGGAAGGTGAAACTTATTGGATCGATTTGTATTACCCGAAACTCAATGCCAGCATTTATTGCAGTTATAAACCGGTAAAAGGCAACCTGATCAACCTGTTGGAAGATACGCGAAAAATAGTATACAAACACAGTATCCGTGCTGATGACATTAGTGAACAGCCGTTCGATCATCGTGATAAAAATGTTCATGGCATTTTGTACGAATTAAAAGGGAATACAGCTTCTTCGGTACAGTTTGTACTGACCGACAGCACACGTAACTTTTTTCGAGGAGCTTTATACTTCAACAATGTTCCCAATAAAGATTCTATTGCTCCCATGGCCAATTATATACGGGAAGATGTAATCCGCATTATGGAAAGTTTTGAGTGGAAGCGATGAAAAGCGAGCTGATCATATCAGGAGAGGCAAAAGTGTTGGTATGGGAGCTAACCGAGAGTGTTGAAACTCTTTACAATCAACTCAAACTGACTGAGTCGGACAATGCTGCTTTTAACAACATTGTTTCAGTGAAACGGAAACTTGAGTTCCTTGGAATCCGTGTTGCCTTGCAGGTGTTAGTCGGAAAGAATATACAAATTGAATATGATTCCGAAGGCAAACCACATCTTTCAGATAATAGCTTTCACATAAGTGTTTCGCACAGCAACAAATGGATAGCCGTGATGACTCATCCAACTGCCATGGTAGGAATTGACATAGAATGTCCGACAAATAAAATACAGAAGATCTATCAACGTTTTTTGAGTATCACTGAACAGAAGGAACTCTCAGATGGAAAAGATATCAGGCAGTTACTCCTGGCATGGTCGGCAAAAGAAGCATTGTATAAGATAATTGGAAAAGAAGCGATAGACTTTGCAACTCAGTTACGCATTTATCCTTTTGCAGTAAGTGCCTCCGGAGAAATGAAGGCTCAACATATTCCAGCTAAAACATTTTACAGATTAATGTATCAGCAATCAGATCAATACACTCTGGTGTATTGCCTGGCTAAATAAACCTAATTCGACGTGAAAAGTATCTACAAAACGATTATTCTGAATAAAGAAAGAAACCACAAAATGCTGGCCGTATTATTAGATCCGGATCAATGTCGTGGATTTGTTTTATCAAGTACCATTGCTGAATTGAAATCCAATATCCCCGATTTCATTTTCGTCGGAGGCAGTCACACGTTAAACTCCATTGATTCTTTAATTGACCTTTTGAAAGAAGAAATTAAGACATCTGTTATCTTGTTTCCGGGGAATGCTGTACAATTCAGCTCAAACGCGCATGCTTTACTTTACCTTTCGCTGCTATCCGGACGTAATGCTGAATTTTTAATCGGACAACATGTTTGTTCTGCAGTGGCAATAAAGAAATCAGAGATTGAAGTAATCCCCACCGGTTACCTGCTTATTGAAGGAGGAAAATCAACCTCGGTGGGATATATCAGCAATACACGTCCCATCCCGAGCGATAAAAAGGAGATAGCGCTATCCACAGCAGTTGCAGGAGAATTGCTGGGCATGAAGTTGATCTATCTCGAAGCAGGCAGTGGAGCACTTGAGCCTGTTCCTGCCGATATGATTGAATGTGTGAAAGCCGGATTATCGCTTCCTCTTATTGTAGGAGGTGGTATTAAATCAGCCCAACAGCTCAAAGATGCATTTGATGCCGGAGCCGATATGGTGGTTGTAGGGAATATCTTCGAAAGTACTCCTTCAAAAATCGCTGAATTTGTTGCCCTAACCAAAGAGTATCAAAGAGAAGAGCAAGAATAACGATTCTATAGGAAATAGACGTTTATATGTTGTTCTGTATTCAACGGAGTTTATTCCGATCAAAATGCGGACCGGCAATACGCTTAAAGAATAAGAATGAGAAGCCTGTAGTCATTGCTCCAACCAGATAAGCCAACGGCAATCCACCATGTGCATCTGCCAGTGTACCTCCCAGCACTAATCCAAATCCAACACCCAGATCCCAACTGGTTAAATAGGTAGAACTGGCTGTAGCACGACGATTATTCTGCGCAAGGTTTACAAAAAGCGTGTTATATGCCGGAAAAAGCATACCATAACCAACGCCTAAAACGATAGCAATAAAATAGAATACCCATTCAATCAGTTGAGGATCGTAAACTTCAACAATTCTCAATCCCGCCAGCATAAAGAAGCCCACCAGGCAAATCAACGTTCCGTTAACAATAACAGGAATCAGTCTTCCCCGGTCCACCAGTTTACCAGCAAATAATCGTGAACCTATCAGTCCGGCTGCCATTAATGAAAAGAAAATACCCATACCGCTCTTTATTCCCAATTCCTTTCCATAAATCGCTACATAGGTAGTCAGCATTCCGTACGGAATGCCAAGCATTAAAAGGGATAATCCGGAGTAGAATCCTTTCAACAAAAAGAACCGGTCGAATGCTATGGGTTGTCTGGCACTCCGAACGAATGTCTTATCCGATTTGATGGTAAAGACAACCAGGAATCCAAGCAACCCGCTTCCTATGGCTGTATAGAATATTGTATCGAAACTATAGTAATCGTGCATAAAAAGACTTATCATAGGACCTATAGCCATTGCAAGGTTATTTGCCACCCCGAAATAGCCCAAGCCTTCTCCTCTTCGTGAAGCAGGCATAATATCAACGATCAGGCTATTTCCGGCAGTCGTCACCATACCGAATGTAAAACCATGCACGATACGCAGAAACAGGAACATGCTTACAACGGATGCCAATGGATAGCCAATAAAGGATAATATAAAGAAAAAATATGCAATGGTGTAGATGGGTTTACGACTGAACATGTCGAGGATAAAGCCTGCCAGGGGACGTATAAGCAAAGCCGCCAGGGTATAACACGACAATATAATCCCTACATACGACTTCGAAGTATGAAATTCTTCAATCAGATAAAGCGGAAGAATGGGTAATAATAAATAAAATGCAAAGAAAAGCAGGAAGTTACTGGTACATGCACTTATAAAGCTTTGTGTCCAGAGTCGGTCCTTTGAAAGAATAATATCTTTATTCATAAAACAATAAAATTAAGCGTCCATTGGTTTCATGAACTTTATAAACTTGTATGACACACACAATCAGATTAATAGAATCAAGTGTATCGGGGAGTTATCTCTACCGACAAAGCATGAATCTATCAACTGAAAAGGTATGTGATCTTTTTACTTAAGGCAAATTAGAATAAAAGTTTCTGCCGTTATTCTGTGATAGCAGGCGGTGTAAACACCCGGTCAAAGAAAGGATTCTTGGTGGATCCGCTGATAGGAATTCCGTATATGGAAGTGCAACCGGGTAATAGGTTTAATTCCTGAGCAACCCGTCCTACCGAGAACATTATACGGCTATCCACACGGTGGTCGGCTGCAACTGAACAAGCTGAACCGATAGCAATCCCCACATCAACGGTATTAACGGCACAAGGGACGTCAGGATGAGTCAATTTTTCGGCACAGGTATCAAACCCGCAATATCCGCAGTTTAAATTCTGAATTCGTATTTTCGTACCGATAAGAATAACTGCTTCGGCAAGAAGTATATTTTTGGCATCCCTGGTAATAAATTTCATGCCTGTTTTCTCTGAATACTTTAGCATGGCATTCGACAGATGATCGATGGTATCGCCTGTAACCATAAATACTTCGATGATATCAATCCCTTTTCCTTTAGGTGCAGTACGTGCTGCTGTCATCATTTCATTGGCCACCTGCAGCAGGCGTTCGTGGCGTGTATCGCGTTCGTTGATTAGCATAATGTATAATAATAAATGTCCCCTAACCCCTAAAGGGGGATAAGAAATAATTGTTTAAAAAACCCCTAACCCCTAAAGGGGGAAAGAAATGAAAGTATAGTAACTGATTTACAACAACAAGAAAAGATTGTAATCTATATTCCATTTAGTGGATTATTCCATGAAATTACCGACCTTTTCAAGCATCAAATCTCCCAGTAAAGCATTGGAAGCAATAATTTCCCCTCCGAAAAGATAGTTGTTTCCACCGTTGAAATCAGTCACCACTCCGCCTGCTTCTTTTACAATCAGAGCTCCGGCAGCTACATCCCAGGGTTTGAGGTCATATTCCCAGAAAGAATCAAACCTTCCGCAAGCCACATACGCCAGATCAGTAGCAGCAGAGCCAAGCCTGCGTACCCCTCGTGCATTGGTCATGGTCCATTTCAGCAAGGCCAGGTATTCATCCAGCTGGTCAAAGTTGGAATACGGGAATCCAGTAGCCAGCAGTGCATCGTGTATATCATCCCGCTCAGATACCCGGATAGGTTCGCCGTTCATATAGGCACCTCCCTCTTTCCATGCATAGAAACACTCGTCGAGTCCTACTTCGTACACCACACCTACTACCAGTTCATCACCATCAAGCAATCCAATGCTGACTGCATAAATAGGAACACCCTGAATATAATTTGTCGTTCCATCCAGCGGATCGATCACCCAGTTATACCGTTCACCATGCTTCGAACTGGTACCTTCTTCGGCAATAAATCCCGATTCGGGCAATAACTCCGACAATTGCTCAATAATCCGTTTTTCCGATTCCTTGTCAACATAACTCACCAGGTCGTGCAGGCCTTTGCTTTCGATCATTGAAATGTCAAAGCCCTTGCGTTCTTCCGCCATATACATTCCAACCGAACGGGCTATTTCGCAGGTAATTGAACAAAGATGCTGGTATGTTGGGGTCATATATTTCAGGTTTATTAAGTGAATGCAAAGTTAGAGTTTTCAGAATGAACTGCCAAGGAAATTCCATGTAGAATTTACAATCTGATTTTTTTTAGTTGGTATATCCTGAATTGACTATCTGGTAAATATTGCTTAGGACTAAGCACAAAGCTATTCAATCCAGCTTGCCTTCTAAACCCATCGAATTCGACGGGTTTAAAAATAGCATTGAAAAAATTATCTGGATATAATCACACAAAAGTAATTAATTGTTTTATTATTACAACATTAAACCGAATATTACACTGAAATGTTCAACTAAAAAAAACCGAATAATACTGATAATTAAATCAGCATTATTCGGTTTGTATATTCAATGGTTTACTAAACTTTCGTTCAGAAGGACTTATTTCAGTAAACCAGCAATTCCCTCTTTCAACGAGAAAATCTTGCTTTCAGCATCCGCTTGCTTCTTACGTTCAGCATCCACCACTTCCGGTTTTGCATTAGCTACAAAACGTTCGTTGTCTAGTTTTTTGGCTACTGATTCTAAAAAGCCCTGGTAGTAGAGTATGTCGGCTTCCATTTTCTCAATTTCTTCTTTCACATTTATCAGACTTCCCATCGGAATGGCAAATTCTGTCGTGCCAACAAGAAATGAAATAGAACCTGCAGCTTTGTCGGTCACAGGTTGAATAACTTCCAGGTTACCCAGTTTTAAAATTATGGCATTGAGGTTCGGATTGTGTCCACCAATTACCTGCAGATTGAGATGTTCCTTGTTTGGGATATTCTTTTGCAAACGAACTGCCCGTACTCCGGCAATAATTTCTTTGGTATATTCAACGTTTGAAATCAATACGTCATCCACGTCGCCTGCTTTTGGTTGCAACTGGATCATGATGCTTTCACCGTCTTTGCGTTCTTCCAATGCCTGCCACAGTTCCTCGGTGATAAACGGCATGAACGGGTGCAATACTTTCAGTAAGGTATCAAAAAAGCCGAGGGTAGCCTCGTAGGTCGTTTTGTCGATAGGCTGAAGGTATACGGGTTTTGCCATTTCCAGGTACCATGCCGAGAATTCATCCCAGAACAGTTTATAAACCGCCATCAATGCTTCCGATAAACGGTACTTTTCAAACAGGTCTTCTATTTCTATAAGCGTTTTTCCCAGTTGTGCTTCAAACCATTTCACTGCCAGACGGGCTGATTCAGGTTGAGCAATATCAGCTACCTCCCACCCTTTTACCAGGCGGAATGCATTCCATATTTTATTGTTGAAGTTACGGCCTTGTTCGCATAAGCTATCATCATACGGCAAATCATTCCCGGCAGGTGAAGTAAGCAACATACCCAACCGAACCGCATCGGCACCATACTGTGCAATCAGGTCAAGCGGATCGGGTGAATTACCCAACGATTTGGACATCTTACGTCCTTGCTTATCGCGTACAATTCCTGTCAGATAGACATTCTTAAACGGTAAATCTTTCCGGTATTCGTATCCGGCAATGATCATACGTGCCACCCAGAAGAACAGGATCTCCGGTGCTGTAACTAAATCATTTGTTGGATAATAATATTTGATATCTTCATTATCGGGATGATTAATGCCATCGAACACCGATATCGGCCATAACCACGAAGAGAACCAGGTATCCAGCACGTCTTCATCCTGACGTAAATCTTCCATAGTCAGTGGATAGTTCACAATAAGCAACGCTTTTTGATAGGCTTCTTCAATGGATGCAGCCACTACATATCCGCCCTGTGGCAGGAAATATGCAGGAATGCGGTGTCCCCACCAAAGCTGGCGGGAAATACACCAGTCTTTTACGTTTTCCATCCAGTGACGGTAAGTATTCTTGAATTTAGGTGGATATAATTTTACGTCATCATCCATCACTGCTTTCAGGGCTGGTTTGGCCAACTCTTCCATTTTGACAAACCATTGCATCGAAAGCTTTGGTTCTATTACCGCATCGGTTCGTTCCGAAAAACCAACTTTATTGGTATAAGGTTCTACCTTTTCGAGGAGTCCGAGTACATCAAGATCTTTCACTATTTTTTCACGCACATCGAACCTGTCCATACCCTCATAGTGTAATCCGTGGGCATTTAAAGTTCCATTATCGTTGAAAATATCAATTGTTTCCAGGTTATATTTTTCACCCAGCATGTAGTCGTTAATATCATGTGCCGGAGTGACTTTCAGAAAACCTGTTCCGAATTCCACATCCACATATTCGTCCTCAATAATCGACACAACACGGTTTACAATCGGCACAATTACTTTTTTCCCTTTCAATGCAGCTGTTTTCGCATCGGTAGGATTAATACAAACAGCAACGTCTCCAAAAATTGTTTCCGGACGGGTTGTTGCAATGACAGCATACCCATCTTCGCCTTCAATTTTATACTTTATATAATAAAGTTTTCCGTTTACCTCCTTGTGTATCACTTCTTCATCGGACAATGCGGTCAATGCCTTCGGGTCCCAGTTTACCATGCGTACCCCTCGATAGATATTGCCTTTGTTGTGCAGGTCGCAGAATACCTTAATCACACTTTCGGACCGGGCTTTATCCATAGTAAAAGCGGTACGGTCCCAGTCGCACGAAGCACCCAGTTTCTTTAGTTGTTCCAGGATAATGCCCCCGTGTTTATCAGTCCAGTTCCAGGCATGTGTGAGAAATTCGTCGCGTGTCAGGTCTGTTTTTTTAATTCCTTCGGCAGCAAGCTTGCCTACCACCTTGGCTTCGGTAGCAATGGAAGCATGGTCGGTTCCAGGTACCCAACAGGCATTTTTCCCTAACATACGGGCACGACGTACCAGGATATCCTGAATGGTATTGTTCAGCATGTGCCCCATGTGCAACACCCCGGTCACGTTAGGGGGCGGAATTACAATTGTATAGGGCTCACGATCATCAGGCTTCGATGTAAAAAAACCATTGTCTAACCAGTACTGATACCATTTCGATTCTATGTCGGTGGGATTGTATTTGCTTGCGAGTTCCATATCCTTTTATGTACAATTTAATTATTTACCATTTACCATTCGGAAGAATAATAACATATCCGTTGTTTTTCAGATATATAACCATTCCTTTCATTCCTTAAAACGAAATGCAAAGGTAAGAAAAAAAAGACATTCAGTAAAAACTAATTGCTGATAAGACATTTTAGGTTCTTAAAGCCTCACAGAAGGGTATATAGGCATTCAACAACTATTCTATTTTCAAGAAATATCCCCGACCTGAACCTGAAATCATACATGATCTGAAATTACTTCTTTATTCTCCTTTTTATTTGATAATTTTACGGTACGTAATTATAATATAGTGATTATTCAAAGAGAGTTTGGAAAGGGTTCAGATAGACTTAGGAAAGGTATACCTATCTGGACCCTATCCGAACCCTATCCGAACCCTATCCGAACCCTATCCGAACCCTATCTTTACATAAGACAGAAAGTATCCAGATCCTGAAAAATATAAACGTGAAATGAGGAAAGTTATTTTTGGAATGGATAAATAAAATAAAACCGGGGATGGATCAAAAGAGTTCTTTTAAAAAGCCGACTCAGAAATATTAGTATCTTTGCATGAACAAAAATAAAAAGCACGAACATGAAAAAAGTAATCAATACATCGAAGGCTCCTGCAGCCATAGGACCATACAGTCAGGCCATAGAAGCCAACGGAACATTGTACGTATCAGGACAGATACCCATTAATCCGGCAGCAGGTAAAATTGAAGCCATAGAAATCGCCGGACAAACGGAACAGGTTTTTGAGAATATCAGTGCAATACTGACCGAAGCCGGATATACATTCGGGGATGTGGTGAAATCGACGGTATACCTGTCGGATATCACTGATTTTGGAGGAATGAATGAGGTGTATAAAAAGTATTACCAGACCGAATGTCCGGCACGTGCAGCCTTTGCAGTAAAAGCCCTGCCTCTGGGATCGTTGGTGGAGATTGAGACAATAGCGGTGAAATAAGAAGCCAAATCCTCAAAGTGCTCGTACTAAACCTCAAAGTGTACGAAGTATTTTGAGTGTTTATCTGTTAAAACAAAAAAAAACGAAGAAAACACTTTTTATTTGTACGTACCAAACCTCAAAGTGTACGAAGTATTTTGAGTGTTTAATAGTCAAAACGAGGAAACGAAGAAAACTAAGAAAACACTTTTGTGTGCTTCGCACAACAAAAGGTTTGAGGTTTGAGGTTTGAAGGTTGACGGTTACCGCATTCCCCTCAGTAATTCGCCGATATCCATGCGCTTTTTACCGGGTGCCTGTACCGACTTCAACTGAATGAAACCATCAGTAAAGGCTATTTTGGCGAATTTCTTACCATCCGTCACAATTGTACCTACCGGCATGTTATGCTGTTCAGGTTCTTTTTCTGATTCAAAGACTTTCAACGTCATGTTATCCGACTGCCCGGGGAATTGAAGATCGATCCATGCTGCAGGATAAGGTGATAAGCCCCGTACAAAATTATAGACTTTATCAATAGTCCAGGATAGCTGTATTTCACAGGTTTCTTTAAATATCTTAGGAGCAGCTTTCAATTCTGTTTCAGGATGGATGAATTGAGACTGGTCAATGCCTTCAATCTTACCTTCCATAAGTAAGTCAACCGTTTTCTTTACCATCTCAGCTCCCATGGACATCAGCTTATCGTGTACAATACCTGCATCGTCGGTATCGGCAATAGCTATTTTTTCCTGCAAAATAATTTTACCTGTATCTATTTCGTGGGTCAGAAAGAAGGTGGTAGCACCTGTTTCTTTTTCACCGTTGATGATTGCCCAGTTGATGGGGGCAGCACCACGGTACTGGGGTAATAATGATGCATGCAGGTTGAAGGTACCGTATTTGGGCATATTCCAGACCGCCTCGGGAAGCATACGGAAGGCAACAACAATTTGTAAATCGGCATTAAGCAGTTTTAATTCTTCCAGAAAGGACTCTTCTTTCAGTTTTTCGGGTTGAAGCACAGGCAGGTTATGCTCCAGGGCATATTGCTTTACCGCAGAGCACTGCAATTTATGTCCCCTGCCAGAGGGTTTGTCGGGCATGGTAATAACTCCGACAACGTTGTATTTATTTTCGACCAATATATTGAGGCTTTCCACGGCAAATTCCGGGGTACCCATAAAGACTATTCTCATAATTCTATATTTACTATTTATTCATTTACAATTTACTATTTATTCATTTACTATTTATTCATTTACTATTTACTATTTACTAATTGTAATGAAATTATTTTACTTAATTCTACCAATCACACTATCAACCAATTAACTAATCGACCAAATACCTAATCAACTAATCAACCAATCAACCTCCCGATAGCTATCGGGATAACCAATTAACCAATCAATTCCTCTTATCCACTCCCCACATCAACTTATTCTTCAGAGTATCAAAAAAAGTATGATTCAATTGTTTAATTATCTTGACTGTATAATCGGCTTTACGAATACATAATTTGGTAGTATGTTCCAGTATCTTGGAACGTCCATCCAGTGCTACCAGGTAATTCTGGCTACGACTGTGAACTTCCAGCTCAATGATCCATGAGTCAGGAATGATTAGCGGTCGTACATTCAGGCTGTGGGAAGCAACCGGGGATAGTATAATATTCTGAGCCTGTGGCACAACCAGCGGACCACCTACACTCATGGAATAAGCAGTTGAGCCGGTAGGAGTTGAAACAATCAGCCCATCTGCCTGGTAAGTATGTACCATTTCACCATTCACGCTTGCATTAATGCTCATCATGGACGAACTGTCCTGTTTGAGCACAGAGACTTCATTTAACGCATACGGATAATCAAATGTTGTACCATCCGAAGTTTCCACGAAGAGCAATGTCCGCTCTTCAACACGGTAATGTTGTGCCAGGATAGCATCCAGTGCAGGAATAATCTCTTCGGTTGAAACATCAGCCAGGAAGCCTAACCTGCCGGTATTAATTCCCAGAATAGGTATTTGTTTTCGTCCAATACGGGCAGCTGTATTCAAAAAAGTGCCATCACCACCAATGCTCAGGGCTAAGTCGGCAACAAAATCATCATCCTGTATACTTACAGTTTCCGACAAGTCAATTTGCCCATGTTCAAGCACGAAATCAAAGAGAACTTTGTCAAGCAAAATAACCGCTTGTTTACCCTGAAAATACTGAAATAAAACCTGGATATGTGAAAGAATTACAGGGCGGTATATGTTTCCAAAAATAGCAATTCTCATAATGTAAACATTTTTTAATATAAATTTAGCTGACAGATAGAAAAATGACAGATTCGATTTGCTTTAAACACCGAAATGTTTAAAAAAGATTGAAAGATAAAAGCTTCTGATTACCTTCTGTCTTTTTTTAGCTATTTTTGTAGCAAATTAGTTTTCTGTATAAACTATACAAAGAAACTAAATGAAAATGAAACCCGCAAATATTTAAGTTACGAGTTATTGGTTTATTGTGAATATATGCCGGAAGGAAACATTACTTTGATGAATGATTTCTTCAATATTCACCACAGATGAGGAATAATATCTATCGAAATATACTATAATTCAACAAAATAAATGACTAAATTAAGTGTCAATATCAACAAAATAGCCACTTTGCGGAATGCACGGGGAGGAAATATTCCAAATGTTTGCCAGGTGGCCCTGGATTGTGAACGGTTCGGAGCACAGGGCATTACGGTTCATCCACGTCCCGACGAACGGCATATCCGGCGTAGTGATGTATGGGATTTACGCTCCATTCTTAAAACCGAATTTAATATTGAAGGATATCCATCGGCTGATTTTATAGATCTTGTGAAATCGGTAAAGCCGCATCAGGTTACTTTAGTTCCTGATCCTCCAGAAGCTATCACATCAAGTGCAGGCTGGGATACAGTAACCAACCTTAACTTTTTGAAAGAAGTGGTTGCCGGTTTCCAAAGCGTAGGTATACGGGTATCCATTTTCGTTGACACGAACCTGAAGAATATAGAATATGCCGCCCTCACCGGTACCGACAGGGTGGAGCTGTATACCGAGCCTTATGCCACTGATTATCCAAATGACCGCGAAAAAGCAGTAGCGCCATTTTTAGAAGCAGCCACATTGGCAAAGAAACTGGGATTAGGATTAAATGCCGGTCATGATTTGAGTCTTGAAAACCTGGCTTATTTTCATGCGCAGATTCCCTGGCTTGAAGAAGTCTCAATTGGACATGCATTAATCTCAGATGCACTCTATTTTGGACTTGAAGACACAATAAAACGGTATAAAAAGCAGTTAGAATAGATGTAACGGTTAATAAATGAAATTCATTTGATATTTTCATTGTGAATTAACCTGTATTTTTTAGTATCCACTCCATTTATTGAAAAATAACAGCGTGCAGAAATCAAAATTATATGGTCTTATCGGCTCGACATTATCAAGTACCTTCATCTTACTTGTTTTATGTCTTGTTGTATTAACCGCTCCCAGTTCTACTGAGACCGAGGGTTTTCTGGTGAGTTTTGGTGATAGTGAGGATGCCGGTGGTTCTGGATACGTAGCAGTACCCTCACGCGGATCTTCTTCAAATAATGTTTCGACAGGAACGCAGGTTAAAACAACAAAAACAGCCCAACCAACGCAAACAGCTCAAACATCGCAAACATCCGCTCCTTCGAAACAAACAGTTTTCACACAAAGTGATAATTCTGTTGCAATAAACGAACAAAAGGAGAAGGATCGTGTTAGTAAGATTCAGTCTGATCTCAATATTCAACGAAATGAAACTCAAAAACGAAAAGCCGAACAAAACAGGAAAGAACAAATTGCCATCAACAATGCCAATGCAGTAAACGGGTTGTTTGGGAGTAATGGTGCTACCGGTGGAGGAAAAGGAGGAAGTGGCAGCGGAACAGGTACCGGCAAAGGAACAGGTTCTGGATCGGGCAACGGGGTACAGGGAAACCCGGCAGGGAAAGGTGCTACCGGAGTTGGATATGATTTAAAGTTAGGTAACCGTAGCTATTATGGAAGACCTGCAAAACCGAATTACCCGAAGGATGTGGAAGGAAAAATAACCGTGAATATCCGTGTTAATGAAAGCGGTACTGTTACCAGTGCATCCATAGGCTCTCCAACTACAATATCAGACTCAGAAATGCGAAGGGATGCCATTTCGGCTGCATACAAAACACGCTTTACAGCTGGCAAAAGCATAGAAACAGGATCAATCACCTATAATTACAAATTGGAATAAAAAACTATTGAGAGATTGAAAAAGGGACATATGCTGCAGCTTACAAATGCATTAAAAGCTAAAACTATTTAAGTAACCGTAGATATTCAACAATCTATTTGTTAATCTACAAAAACTTATATTTCAGTGTCCATTCAATTATTAATTGTTAATTATTAATTATTAATTATTGAGAAGTTACGTAACAAATAAAAGTATTTACCTATGAAAGTATTTATATTTCTTGCAGATGGCTTTGAAGAAATTGAGGCAATTACAGCGATCGACATTTTCAGAAGAGCAGATATCGATGTAACCACGGTTTCTATATCGAAAGAGAAGTTAGTACGTGGAGCACATAATATCACTGTAATGGCAGATGGTTTGTTTGCAAAAACAGATTTTAGTGATAACGATCTTCTGTACTTACCGGGTGGAATGCCTGGCACCAGGAACCTGGACGCTCATGAAGGATTGAAAAATTTATTACTAAAGCAAGCTGATGAAAACAGGAAAATAGCCGCCATTTGTGCAGCTCCCTCCATACTGGGTAAACTGGGTTTATTGAACGGGAAAGAAGCAATTTGCTTCCCCGGATTCGAGAACCAACTTGCCGGTGCAATACTTTCAAAAGATAAAATAGTAATATCAGGAAAAATAAGCACGGCAAAAGGTGCTGGAGTATCCATTCAGTTTGCTCTGAAACTGGTAGAAGAACTAAAAGGAAGAACAATATCAGAGAAAATAGCAGTAGCAATTTGCGTTTGATTCAGAATGAGGTTAAAGGCTCAATTTCTAAAAAAAAAAGTACCTGTTGTGGGAACAAAAAAAAGGAATATGTTACATATTCCTTTTTTATAAAAAACAATACACTTGAACTTAATTGATAGCTGCTGTAAATTCAGCACCAGCTTTAAATTTAGCAACTTTCTTTTCTGCAATATTAATCGGTTGCTTTGTTGCCGGATTAATGCCCGGACGAGCTGAACGAACAGCAACAGAGAAAGTACCGAAACCAACTAAACTAACTTTGTCGCCTGATACTAGGGCGTCAGATACACTTTTAACAACTGCGTCAAGAGCTTTTTTTGCGTCAACTTTGCTAAGACCTGCTTCTGCAGCGATTGCATTGATTAATTCTGCTTTGTTCATAAGATTTTGATTTTTTTATTAGATACTACAAAAATATATTTTTGATTGTGCAAATGTAGCAGATTGTAATTAATATACAAGCGTTTAAATTAAAAAAAAACGTTTTATTTTATATCTTTTCGAAAATTATGTTAGAAAACATGTTTTAGACGTTATTTTCATTACTTTTGCGTGACAAAATGTAGCATTTAAAGCGTTTACAGAATAAATTAACCAATTAATTTTGATTTATATTTAATCAAAATCAAAATTAATAATATGAAATTTCAAAAAGCCATTACAAATCTTATAATATTTATCAAATTCTATTTACTCAACTTAATAAAATGAACAATTACAGACCTTCTTTTTTGAACTCTATACCACCAATAGTGAAAAATCTGATAGCCATCAATATCGTTTTATGGTTAGCAAGTAATATATTACCGGGTTTATTTATGAAATGGGGTTTAAATGTTGACCTGACCGATATTCTGGGTTTGCATTATTGGGAATCTTCTAAATTCAATCCGGCACAACTGGTTACATACTCCTTTATGCATGGCGGGATAGGACATATTTTCTTTAATATGTTCGCATTGTATATGTTTGGTGGAGTGTTGGAACAATTATGGGGAACAAAGCGTTTTTTATTCTATTATTTAATCACAGGAGTTGGTGCAGGGTTGGTGCAGGAATTATTTTGGACAATAGAATTTCATTCAGCTATTGCACAGATAAACAGTGCCATTTCATCAGATGTATTAAATGCCCCTGCCTTGATTTTAGAAAAGAATGCTTTTTTAAATAAATTGATTACTATTGGAGCTTCAGGTTCAGTATTTGGCTTGTTATTGGCATTTGGATGGCTTTTCCCTCAAGTCAGTTTATATTTGCTTTTTATCCCGATTCCTATTAAAGCAAGGGTTTTTGTATTAATTTATGGTGTAGCTGAATTATTTTTAGGTGTTGCACAATTTTCAGGTGATAACATTGCTCATTTTGCCCATTTGGGTGGAATGCTGTTTGGAGCCATATTAATCCTGATATGGAAAAAGAAAAAAACAATTTAAGCTGAAAATCAACATGAATATAATTGATAATATTAAACAGACTTTTAAGCAGGGAAGCACGCTCATAAAGTTGATTTATATCAATGCAAGCGTTTTTATACTCTTGAAATTAATATTAATCCTGCTCCTGCTATTCAATCTCTCAGGTACCTTTTTATTATCTTACCTTGCTATTCCAGCCGATTTAACCATGTTGATTTACAGGGCATGGACGCCATTGACTTATATGTTTTTACATGAAGGATTTTTGCATATCCTCTTCAATATGTTTACGCTATTCTGGTTTGGAAGGATATTCTTAATGTACTTTTCGGAGAAACAGCTCGTTGGGTTATACTTAGTTGGAGGCTTTATGGCAGCAGTGGTTTATGTTGTTTCATATAATATATTTCCCTATTATGCTCCTGAATTGCACCAAAGCCTGTTGTTGGGAGCTTCAGGTTCAATCATGGCCATTATAGTGGCAACAGCTTTCCGTTCACCCGACATGGAATTACAGGTTCTGTTTTTAGGAAGCGTAAAACTAAAATACATAGCTATATTCTTTGTAATCACCAGCTTATTCGGAATAACCTCTAACAATGGGGGTGGTGAACTAGCCCATTTAGGGGGTGCTTTGGCAGGTTATTTATTTGTAGTATCTTTGCGTCAGGGTAGAGATTTGACCAAAGGATTAAGCCGGATTCTGGATGCAATATCCGATTTATTTGGGCCACGCAAATTAAAGGTCAGGCCAAATCCGGGTCGTAACAAGTCAACCATGAGTGATGCTGAATACAACATGAATAAGGTTCGTAAGATGGCAGAAATTGATAAAATACTTGATAAGATTAAAACATCGGGCTACGAAAGCTTATCCAGCGAAGAAAAAAAGAGATTATTTGAACAAGGGAAAAAAAACTGATTCATAAGCAGGACTTGTGATTCTGGAATTAAATAAAAGTCATGTTTGGAAAAACAATAGTAAAATGGGTTATGATGGCTTCGAATATAGTTGTTGCCCTTTTTATGCTCATGGCTTTAATCGGATCAGTTGTAAGTCCTGAAAAAATAACCTTTCCCGCTTATTTTGCATTGGTTTATCCATTAGCAATATTTTTCAATATTGCTTTTGTTATTTTATGGCTACTGGCCCGTAAATGGTTCTTTCTACTTTCTTTAAGCATTTTACTCTGTTCGGCACCACAAATAAGCAATACATTTCCAGTCAGGTTTGGACAATTAAATCCGATCCCGGCAACAAGTTCAATCAAGATTCTCACATACAATACCCTGATGAGTGGCAGGCTAAAAAAACACACTAAAAAAAGACCAAATCAGGTCATAAAGTATATCCTGGAATCTAAAGCTGATATTATTTGTTTACAGGAATTCACTGTAAGTGATAAAAAAGAATACCTTACTATGGCTGATATAATGCGTTTATTTGCTAAATATCCATACAAACACATTAAATACCGGTTAGATGAGAACTCGAATCATCACGGGATTGCCACTTTTTCGAAATACCCAATCATTAACAAACAATATATTGATTACCCTTCCACGTTCAATTTATCGATCTATTCTGACATATTAATAAACGGGAAAATCATTCGACTGATAAATAATCATTTGGAATCAAACAAAATAACAGATAATGACCGGGAAATGCAATCAAGCTTAAAAGACAAGTTTACTGCTGAAAAGCTGAAAGGTGTAACACTCCATTTTTCACGTAAACTAGGTATAGCCTATAAACTCAGAGCATTTCAGGCCGATGTTGTTGCTAAGGTAGTAGCTGCATCACCCTATAAAGTAATTGTTTGTGGTGATTTTAATGATGTTCCGACATCGTATGCCTACACCACAGTTAAAGGCAAATTAAAAGATGCCTTTGCAGAGACAGGAAAAGGTTTTGGCTGGACTTTCAATGACCATATTTACCATTTTCGGATTGACTATATATTCTATGATTCCAAAGCCTTTACACCGGTTGAATATAAAACTGACCACGTAAAATATTCAGATCACTACCCTGTGTTCTGCAAATTGAATATCAACGACATTTAAACACACATTACAAACTAAAAAAACTTATCATTATGAATGTACCTGCAAACTTAAAGTACACAAAAGAGCACGAATGGATTCGTTTGGAAGGCGAAATCGCTTATGTTGGAATTACCGATTATGCACAGAGCGAGTTAGGAGAAATTGTTTTCGTTGAAGTTGAAACGGTAGGGGAGACATTGAATGAAGGGGAAGTATTTGGAACAGTAGAAGCTGTAAAAACCGTATCTGACTTATACTTGCCAGTTGATGGTGAAATCCTGGAATTCAATGAAGCATTAGAATCAAATCCTGAACTGGTAAACGATGATCCATACGGCAAAGGTTGGATGGTAAAAGTTGGGGTTTCTGAGGTTGCTCAGTTAAACTCATTGCTTTCAGCTTCCGAATATAAAGCGTTGATTGGAGCATAAATCAGCTGGTACAATTCTTACCGAATCTGATTTGCATTAAAACTGCTGACAGTTCAGATATAAGCTTGTAACCTGAAAATATTTTTTGATAATAAATCGTCCAACAATTCAATAACGTATGAAAGCTAAAGTAAGTATTATCATGGGCAGTACTTCCGACTTGCCTGTTATGGAAAAAGCGGCAGTACTACTGAACGAGTTTGAAGTTCCATTTGAAATAAATGCACTATCTGCTCATCGTACACCGCAAGAAGTAGAAGCATTTGCATCAAACGCACGTGAAAATGGGATTGAAGTAATTATTGCTGCAGCCGGAATGGCAGCTCATTTACCGGGAGTTATTGCTTCAATGACGACAATTCCGGTTATTGGAGTGCCCATTAATGCGACACTCGATGGGATGGATGCTTTATTGGCAATAGTTCAGATGCCTCCCGGAATACCGGTAGCTACTGTTGGAATTAATGCTTCGTTGAATGCAGCCATTTTAGCAATACAAATGCTCGCAGTGAGCGATCAGGGATTGCAAACTAAATTGAAAATCTACAAAGAAAGTCTCAAAAATAAGATTGTAGAGGCTAACGAACAATTATCTAAGGTAAAATACAAGTTTAAAACAAACTAAAAACCACTTTACAATCCCCTGAAGCCTTATAATTGCTTTTGGGGATTGTGGATTTATCTCAATGCCATGAAAAAAACACTTATTCTATGTCTGGTTATACTTGGAATGATTTCGTGCAAACAGCATGATAAATTCTCAATAAGCGGAAGCATAAAAGATGCCAAAGATGAAATGCTTTATTTTGAACACAGCGGTTTGCTTAAAACAACCATTCTGGATTCAGTACGGTTAAAGTCTAACGGATCTTTCACATTTAAATCAAGTCGTCCTGCATATCCTGATTTCTATAGGTTAAGGCTTAACAATAAGATAATAACTTTTGCAGTTGATTCATGTGAAGAAATATCCATTCAGGCTAAGCAGGCAAATTTTGCCACCGATTATATTGTAACAGGTTCTGCAACATCCATTCAGATTCAGACCCTGCGTATATCAGTCATGAAGATTCAACAGTTGGTAAATGCATTGAATCCGAATATGGATGCTAATGAACGTAACGCTAAAATTGCAGTCATAGAAAAGGAAATTGAATCTCACAAAGAAATGGCCCGTAAAATGATCCTTCAGAATCCACGTTCTGCGGCAGCCTACTTTGCCATTTACCAGAAAGTAAACGACACGTATCTGTTTTCGCCATATATCAAGTCAGACAGACCTTATTGCGCAGCCATAGCAACTGCATATAACTCGTTTATGCCGGATTACGAACGCAGCAAAAACATTTACGCCCTGGTACTTGATGCCATCCATAAAGATCGTAAAATGAAAGAAAAAGAAGCATGGGATGAAGTATTTGCAACTAATGGACTGGGATATATCAACATTATTTTACCTGACAAAAACAATGTTGAACGTAAACTTTCTTCATTGATAGGAAACGTTATATTAGTTGATTTTTCAAGCTACGAATCAAAACAAAGTGTGGATTACACGTTTGCATTACGTGAATTATATAAAAAATATCATTCACGAGGATTTGAAATCTACCAAATCTCACTGGATCAAAACAAACAGCTCTGGCAACAATCCACAGCAAATATCCCCTGGACCTGTGTGCGAGATGTAAACGGACCAAACACTAAATATACTGCATCGTATAATTTATCAGAAATTCCAACTACGTTTTTAATGGATAAAAAAGGAAATATAATTTCCAGAAGCCTTGGATTCGACGAACTGAAAAATGCAATAGAAAAACTATTATAATCATTAGAAAAACTATTCGCTTTAATTCCTGAAATTCAAATTAATTTGTGTGATACGCTAAAATTCGTACAAATAGTATTCATATGATAAAACAGTTTGCTCTTTCACTTGGGTTTGACGCCTGCGGCATAGCACGCGCAGAAGCCCTAACGGAAGATGCCATGTATTTGCAACAATGGCTCGACGAAGGAAGGCAAGGAGATATGCATTATCTGGAGCGTAACTTTGAGAAACGAACCGATCCACGCATTTTAGCCCCCGGAAGCAAGTCAGTAGTAGTTGTTTTAATGAATTACTTTCCAGATCACAATCAAAGCTCTGAAGCCCCTCAAATTGCGAAATACGCATATCCGGCCACAGACTACCATATTGTTCTCAAAAACAAATTATCTGAACTTGAACAGGTCATTTGCAACCAGTATGGTCCGGATTGTGTAAATACGAATGTACAGCATCTGTTTGTCGACTCAGCACCAATTCTCGAACGACGTTGGGCGGAGCTCGCCGGGTTAGGCTGGATTGGAAAACACACACAGTTAATTCATCCGGGACTGGGTTCTTATACTTTTATAGGAATTCTGCTGTTAAATATCAATACGGAATACGATACGCCTATAATGCCTCATTGTGGAAACTGTACCCGATGTATTGATGCCTGCCCGACAAATGCACTGCAAAATGGATCAATAGATGCACGACGATGCATTTCGTATCTGACCATTGAAAGCAAAAACCAAATCCCTGAAGAATTTCAGCCATACCTATCGGGCAATGTCCTTGGGTGTGATATTTGTGCCGATGTTTGTCCATGGAATACCAAATGGGCAAAGCCTCATAACCACAAAGAACTCTCTCCACCAGAGAACATGCTGGAATGGAATAATGAAATTTGGGAACAGTTGACAGAAAAAGCATTCAATCAAACATTTCAACATTCAGCCATTAAAAGGGCAGGATATTCAAAATTGAAACAAAATATAGAAGTAATTGCTAAGAACCGTCCAAATTGAAAGCATGTTAAGTCAGTCCAAAACTAACAATTAATTTCAATTCTCTTAATAATTCAACTATCATTCAACCTGGTTGAACGAAAATAAAAAAGAAGCTACCCGGCAGGCAACTTCTTTTTGATTTATAAAACAATCGAACGAATTATAATATTACTTTCCCGACCCTGTCTCCTACCTTAACCAATAACACTCCATGATTGGTAAACGGAATTGAATTTATTCCATCTACAGCAAGTTTCTGAAACAGCTTTTGACCAATTGAATTAAATATCTCGACCATTTCACCGGCAGTTGCATTAAACAATACATTACCGTTTTCAACTGATATAAACAAAGAGGTCTTTGGCGTATTTACATCAGTTGCAATGGATGCTACACCATTCAGTGTCCGGATCACAGCCATAGCACCGGTACTCGACATTGTCAATATAGCCGAATTAGTACCTGCTAAAGTTGGTGAATAGGTAATTGTAACAATGGTATTCGGGACATTTCCGCCTGTTTGAGTCACTGCATATTGTGAAAGGGAGAACAATGAAGCATCTGCGCCTGTAATGGCAATACCTAAATCAACGTTTAAGTTTACACCGCTTACATTTAAAGTCTGTGACACGGGTGATCCCTGAACGGTACTTAGTGAGGGATTGGTAATATCGATTAACGTAATAGTTGGATTTGGTATAACTGTTCCGCTGCATGCGACATTACCTGTACTGGCACCAACAGATGAAACCGTAATATTTTCGTTGTAATTTCCAGCAGACAATCCTTTCTTTAACCGGGAATAAATGGGAGTACCTGAAATAATTCCTCCTGATTGGGTTAGTGTAATCGGGTTGGTTGGCACAAATGCAACTCCTGTACCTTTTGATATTTCATAATCTGCCGGTGGCGTTAAAACAACATTATCGTTTAGACTGCTGCCACTTACTGTAAAACTCTGTTCTGCCGAAGGTCCATTTGTAGCTTCATACGTAAACCCGGTCAGACTGGTTGGTGAAATAGTCAGGAAAGAAGTATATCCAGGGGATAAACTAATTGCACCTAATGCAATATTCCCATTGGTTTTAGTTGAATATATCCATTTTAGATAGCGCGAAGTAGATAATAACGTGGTAAATGTTTCAGTTACAATTGCACCACTAACTAACGATGTTCCGGTAGTAGTATTATACAGTTGAACAGTGGTATAAGTTACACCATCAGCCGATTGTTGTAAAGTAAATTCACCGGGGAATCGGGTTGCAGTTGTACTTTGATTCCATTTAATATTAAAAGAAAGAGTTCCGGGAATTCCAGAGAAATTCAATATCACGTAATTACCAACACCAGAGAATTTCATCTTTGGACTTGTGTTATAATCAGGACCAAGCCCAGAAATCGTTAATCCAGTGATCCCAGTTGCAGGAACACCTCCATCATAAGTAAACGGGAGAGTTGCTTGTCCCACGACAAAAACTCTAACAACAAAAAGCATTGCTCCTAAAAAAACTATTTTAAATAAAGTATTACTTTTCATGTTATAAGTTAACTATAATATATACAATCGCTTTCAATTCCAATCAGAATTTTACAATTTGCAAATATAACAGTGTTTATTTGATTCTGTTTGATTTATTAAGAAATATATTGTGAAATTACCTTAACTTTATAATAGTATAATTGAATAAAGTTAGATACTCATTTATATACACTATCAATTGAAGATCTTTGCGAATAAAATGCTAAAACAAAACAGAACACGTATAAAATAGATACTTGAAACTAAACAGATATAAGTCAAAACATTGTAGCGAAATACTCAATCATTATTCAAAGCACAGAAGTATTTTAGACGTTATTTACAGTAGTTAGGAACGCACCTTTATCCTAAATAATTTCATTGAACACACACAGATAAAATCCAATAAAGCAAAAATAATCACTTATCTCACTCAGAATTTGAAATAAATACTTACTTTTGCAGACTTTTTCAACTTATTTATTTCGATCTAACTTACTTAGATGAATATTTTTTATTTAATGCAACTCATTTACATCTAATAATTATTTTAGCAGAAAAGAAAAATGAAAAACAAGTATAAGGACCTCATTGAACAAAGTTTTGAATTCCCAAATGAAGAATTCAATATCGTTGAAAACGAATTAGAATGGTGTGGTGTACCATTAATGGATATAATTAAACAATACGGGACTCCTTTAAGGATATCATATCTGCCCAAAATAGCGGATAATATCCGTAAAGCAAGGCGCATGTTTAATGTAGCTATGGCAAAGGTAGATTACAATGGAGATTACAACTATTGTTATTGCACCAAAAGCTCTCATTTCTCATTTGTTATGGAAGAAGTTTTAAAACATGATGTACATATTGAGACTTCTTCAGCATTTGACATCAACATAATGGAGTCACTTTACGAACAAAAACTACTTAAACTCGATACTTTTATCATATGCAATGGATTCAAACGTCCTCAATATGTTGAAAACATTCAAAACCTAATGCGTCAGGGTTTCACAAATGTCATACCCGTACTCGACAATAAGTTTGAATTGGATCTGTTTCTTAAGGACTTTGATATTAAATTCAAAGTAGGTATGCGTATTGCAGCAGAGGAAGAACCTAAGTTCGATTTCTATACTTCGCGCCTGGGTATTCGCTACAATGATATCATTCCTTATTACACAAAACACATTGCCAATAATCCTCAGGTTGAATTGAAGATGCTGCACTTCTTCATAAACACCGGTGTAAAGGACACAGCATATTACTGGAACGAGTTAAACAAAGCCGTAAACCTGTATTGTGAACTAAAAAAGAAATGTCCCCAATTGGACAGTCTGAACATCGGAGGAGGTTTTCCTATTCAGACACACCTGGACATGGTGTATGATTATGAATATATGGCAGAAGAAATTGTGTCTCAAATAAAAACTATCTGTACACAAAACGGAGTACCTGAACCACATATCTTTACTGAATTCGGTTCGTATACGGTTGGTGAAAGTGGCGCAATGCTGTATTCTATTGTGAATCAAAAAAAACAGAATGACCGGGAACTTTGGAATATGATTGACAGTTCGTTTATGACTACTTTACCTGACACCTGGGCTATCAACCAACGATATGTATTCCTGGCTATCAACAACTGGGATTCGGAATATGAGCGTGTAAACTTAGGCGGACTGACCTGTGACAGTGAAGATTTCTATAACGCAGAAGTTCATTCAAATGCTGTCTTTCTCCCGAAGATGCACGAGGAATGTGACCAATACATCGGATTCTTCCATACAGGAGCATATCAGGAGTCTCTTAGCGGTTTTGGAGGTATTCAGCACTGTTTAATTCCTGCTCCGAAACTGGTGATTATCGATCAGGATGAAGATGGCGAATATTATACAAAATTATTTGCAAAAGAACAAAGCTACAAATCCATGCTGAAAATTCTGGGGTACTAAACCTCTCTGAAAAAATAAACTGGTAAATGAATATAAAAAAACGTGCTCTGAAAAATCAGAGCACGTTTTTTTATATTAAATCATTCACCTTCTTCTAAAAAATTCGGGGAAGTATTCAGTTTATTTATTAGTGGATTGGCATACATTTCCAGGAGTTTTAACCTTAGGAAAGTTGCATCTTTATTTTCAACTTCAATTTTAGCAATTTGCAAGGACAAATACCTTTCAAAATCAAGCTTCTCAATAGGTGAGTACTCGTTTGTAAAGTGCTTACCTTCTTTGATAAGATCAAATGCAATTTTATTGTTTGCAAATATTTTGTAGTTAGCATGAATACGTTTATCAATCAACTCTTTCACCAGTGTTATTTGTTCATTCCTACTGGATGTTTCAAGTGCAATTTTCTTCAATTCATTATTGATTGACCCGGTAATCTCATAAACAACACTGCCCTTGTAGCCCATTACACCGGTTTGTATATTGAGTAGGTCATCCTGAGGATTCTTTTTAAAACAGGAGTTATCACGCTTCTGTTGCATTTCCTTCGCTTTCAGGTAGTCACAAGGATCATACTCATAAGAAATACTTAATGGACAAATGTTCAATTTAGCTAAATTGTCAATAAAACTATCTTCACCAAACATGTTTAACATCTTCAATAAGCTTTCCTGTGTGCGGTCATTTGAGTCTTTAGCTCGACCTTCACGTTGAGCAATCCAGATAGATTGGTTTTCTGAAATGGTTTTAGCAATATATGCAGACAACCTTTTAGAACTTTCTAAAATATGACGGGCGCTTAAACCACGCTTAACAATAAAACTTTTGTTTAACCGCACCAGATCCTCAATCCATGGGAATATCAATAAATTATCGCCAATCGCTATTTCCACGGTATTCATATTCTTCTCAATGAACTTACCGCAAAGGAAAGCTGAATCCAGAATGATATCACGATGGTTTGATATGTACAAATAAGATTTTGAAACATCTATCTTTTCAAGTCCATTGAGTTTTATTCCTGTTGTCATATTCGCTTCCAAATACTGCAGAAAAGGATAAACCATATCCTTTTGAAAAGCATAATTGGACTTGAAGGTCATTAAACGTTGTTTAATGATATCTTTAGGCATAAGCGGGTAGACCGTGCTAAGCACCTTCATGAATTGCTTTTCGTTACATAGACGTACTAATACTTCATGTACTTCTTCGTTCTTATAACAACGTATTTCTTCAAAATCAAATTCCATAATCTATTCAAATTAAAAGAATTAATACTCTTTCGAAATCAAATCATTTATTTAATGACATGATCAAATAAAAAACTCAAATATATAAAAACTACCGGTGCAGCCAGTAACATGCTATCAAACCTGTCAAGCAACCCTCCATGTCCGGGGATCACATTCCCCGAATCTTTTACATGCACAGTCCGCTTCATTAACGACTCTATTAAATCACCGAAAGTACCGAATATCACAATTATTTCCGAGAAAATCAACCAGTTTACTAAGCTAATCTGAGGAATGAATAGCGAAAACACATAACCCGAAAGCAAAGCGGCCAATGCCCCACCAACAAAACCTTCCCATGATTTTTTGGGAGAGATCCGTTCAAACAATCGATGTTTCCCAAACGTAACACCAACCAAATACGCACCGGTATCATTTACCCAAATTGTCACAAACACAGACAAAAGAAGTAACGGCTGCCATTGATCTATAAAAAGAATATAGTTTAATAAAACGAAAGGAAGTCCTATAAATACTTGCCCAAGTATAAAATACGCCCAATTATTAAGCGGATTTCCCTTTTGACGGTACAATTCGAAAATTAAAACCAGAACAACATAAAATCCATAAATAGAATAAACAGGATATCGCCATATTCCTGATGCGAATACAAAAGAACTGATAAAAAGTATTACAGCACCAATCAGAGCTACCCATGGATTTACGCTTATGGTCGGAGCCTGATTTGAAAGTTTATGAAATTCGTATACAGCCCATCCGCAAACTATTGAAAAGAAAGCAGCAAAAGTAAAGCGACTTAGCAAGATTGAACCTACAATTAAAGTAACAAATATGAATCCGCTTAAAGTTCGTTTTACAAAGTTATTCATGGGTAATTCAGATATATTAAAATAAAAATATTCTATTCAAAATAATCAGTTAACTTTCAAGAGCTTCATCAACTCATCAAGTTTTGGAGACAAAATAATCTCTGTCCTTCGGTTACTTGCTCTTCCTTCAGGTGTTGAGTTTGAAGCTCGTGGTGAGAATTCCCCTTTTCCTGATGCTGTAAGTCGCAATGGCGAAATTTGATACTCATCGGTCAGTATTCGAACAATAGAAATAGCCCTTGCAGCACTTAAATCCCAGTTATCATGATATAATGCTGTTTTTATTGGAATATTATCGGTATGTCCTTCCACTAGAATATCAATGTCCTTATTTTTATTAAGCACATCTGCTAAAACCATAATGGCTTCAGTTCCTTTTGTTTCTATTGCAGCACTTCCTGATTTGAACAATAACTTATCGGACATTGACACATAAACTTTTCCGTTTTTTATTTCAACAGACAGCTCATCTGATTTAAATCCTAATAAAGCATCATGTAGGATTTTATTCAATCGGCCTGTTATTGAATCCTGGCGTGCCACAACTTTCTTCATATCATTTAAAGCATTTTCTCTATCCAACAACAGATTTTCCTTAGCCTTCAATTCATCTGATTTTATTTTCAACTCATCTGATTTTTTCTTCAATGCAGCACTAAATTGTTCAGATTGTGACAATTTATCATTGGTCAGATTATCATATCTTTTTCCCAGAGCTTTTATATCGTTGTTTAACGATGTAGTATCTTTCTTTAAAGCATAGATTTCATTTTCTCTTGCAGATAAAGTCGTACACAGTGAATCACGTTCTTTAATAACGGTTATAACTACTTTAGGCAGGAATAATCTTTTTGTAGGTTTGGCTTCTCCACATTTATATATTGGATTACATGAAAAAACAAGTGAAAGTACAAGGGTAAGAAGAACCAGATTAGATAATTTCATTTAAATGATTTTGAGTTATTAAACAGCAATAAAATTAATTGAATCGAAATGCGATATTCAATTTGCTTGAGTTCGATCCTATTAAAAAATAGTCAAAACATATATTTCAAAATTCAAAATTGTTTAGTGGAATAATTGGAGAAGAATGAAACGATAAAACGATACAAAGATAGCAAAACTTTATACTTTGCATAGAAAAACCACAAATTCTTTTGGACCGTGCGCTCCAAGAACCAATGTTTTTTCAATATCTGCTGTTCTACTCGGACCGGTAATGGTTGATATGGATGAAGGCAGCGAATCACCATATTTTTCCTGGATGGCAATATAAGCATCTTCAGGGTAATTCACAAGTTGTGAAATATGAGCCAGTACGATATGGATAGGTGGAAAAACGTTCATTTGTCTTCCCGATTTTGTAGCGGAAGAAACTATTACGCTTCCTGTGCGGGCAACTAAAAACTCGCAGCCGGTAATACCGGCGCTCATAACTTCAAAATCAGTTTTATTGTTCGAAAACTGGATAATGTTTGCCTTCAGTTGATCTGATATGTAAGAATCATGACAATATAGAAACGGAATGTTTTTTTGTCGGACAAATGAAGTAAGCTTGATATATAGATCTGACTCATCTTCACAAAGAATGCATTGTCCACTGATTAATTCCAATTCATTCTTGAAACAAGTTACTGCATCAGGTAAAATTGGTTTATAAATTCCGTCAGTATTCAACACGGGTGCAGAAGCAACAAAAGCCGGTCTTTTTTTACCGGCTTCTGTTATTTTTTGTAGGATTATTTGACGTGAATTATCATTCGGCATTGTCTTCAGTTTTTTCAACCGGAAGTGCTTCAGTCAAAACAGGCTTATCAGGTTTTGGTTCATCCAATCCTTCTGTTTCACCGTTTTGAGCCATTAATTCATCATTTCTTGAAGTCCATGGACGTTTGCCAAATATTTTTTCAAGATCTTCAGCGAAAATAACCTCTTTCTCAATTAATAATTCAGCAAGTTTATTGTGACCTTCTGCGTTATCATTCAATATTTTTTTAGCACGGTCAAATTCCACTGCTACAATATATTTTGCTTCTGAGTCAATTAATTCAGCCGTTTTTTCACTATATGGTTTTGTAAATCCATAATCTGAATTTCCGGTTGAATCATAATAACTCATATTTGCCAATTTATCACTCATTCCAAAATAAGCTACCATGGCATATGCTCTTTTTGTAACTCGTTCCAAATCGTTGATTGCACCCGTGGACATTTGATGTAAAAATACTTCTTCAGCAGCACGCCCACCCAAAGTTGAACACATTTCGTCTAGCATATGCTCTTTGTTCGTCAATTGACGTTCTTCAGGCAAGTACCATGCAGCACCTAATGCTTCACCACGTGGGACGATAGTTACCTTTACAAGTGGATTGGCATATTCCAACATCCAACTAATCGTTGCATGACCGGCTTCGTGATAGGCTATTGATTTTTTCTCGGCTATAGTTGTTATTTTTGTTTTCTTTTCCAATCCTCCTACGATGCGATCTACAGCATCCAGAAAATCCTGCTTTTCAACAAATGATTTATTTTTACGTGCTGCTATCAAAGCTGCCTCATTACAAACATTTGCAATATCAGCTCCTGAAAATCCGGGAGTCTGGCGTGATAAGAAATTTACATCAACAGTTTCATTGATCTTTATTGGACGCAGGTGTACATTGAAAATTTGCTTCCGTTCATTAACGTCCGGCAAATCAACATGAATCTGACGATCGAAACGACCTGCACGTAACAATGCCTTATCCAGAATATCCGCCCTGTTTGTTGCAGCTAATATAATGACACCACTGTTAGAACCAAATCCATCCATTTCAGTCAGTAACTGGTTCAATGTATTTTCACGTTCATCATTACTTCCCATATTAGGGTTTTTACCGCGGGCACGACCTACAGCGTCTATTTCATCAATAAATATTATACATGGTGCTTTCTCTTTAGCCTGACGAAACAAATCACGTACACGTGATGCTCCAACCCCAACAAACATTTCGACGAAGTCAGACCCTGACATCGAGAAAAAAGGGACATCTGCTTCACCTGCGACAGCTTTGGCAAGTAAAGTCTTTCCGGTTCCCGGAGGGCCTACCAGTAATGCACCTTTTGGAATTTTACCTCCAAGCTCGGTATATTTGGTTGGATTCTTAAGAAAAGCAACAATTTCTTCTATCTCTTGCTTTGCTTCTGCCAAACCGGCTACATCTTTAAAAGTTATTTTGTTCGTTGTATCACCTTTATCGAATAGTTGTGCTTTTGATTTTCCAACATTAAAGATTCCACCTCCTGAACCTCCACCCATTTGACCGGACATACGACGGTTCATAAACACAAATAAAAGAATCAACAGTAAAAAGGGTAAAACACTATATAGAAAAACATCAAAATAATTTCTGCTTTCTTTGTATTCAACACTTCCTTTAAAACCATACTTTTCTTCAGCTGTTTGAATGAACCTGGATATTTCCTCTGCAGGCACACTTACCGTAATAAGCCTGTCTTTTGAGTAAACTTCAAATTTATCACCATAGACTTTCTTTAAAATTTGTGTATCTTTCTTTGTCAACGAATCTTTTAGAGCTTTAGGATCCAAAGCCAACAATCTGTATTTTTCACCAAAAGCTTTCCGAAGTGCAGCCGTATCAGCTGATATCTTCGAATAATCAACAAGCTTTGCTTCAATGGCGTTCTTCGAATTAAACACATCGATTTTTAGGACCATTCCCTGCTTGATATATTCTTTGAAAGTGGTAAACGGAACCTCTTTTGTTGGTGTGTTCTCATTAAAAAAATACGAACCAAGCAAAACTAATATGATAATTCCATATATCCACGAAATATTAAATTTTGGGAATTTACCCGTTGGTTTGACAGGACTTTGATTCGGGATTTTATTTTCCATTATTTTTCCTATTGTTATCTTGTTACTTAATTATAGATAAAACAAAAAACTCGTTTCTTGGTTTTTAATTTGAATTAGAAATCAAAAAAAAAATTAGAGAATATCCTCCAATTTCTTCAAATCGGCGTCGGACCATAAATGTTCGATGTCGTAAAATGCACGTGTTGGACGTTGAAAAACATGTACAATTATTTGTCCATAATCCATTGCTATCCATTCACAGTTTTGAAAACCATCCGTTGCATATGGTTTAACCTGAATCTGTTCACGAACCCATTCCTTAATCGATTGCGCAATAGCATTAACATGTACATTTGAGTCACCCTCACAAATCACAAAATAGCTGCATGGAGCTTCCTTCAATTTATTAAGGTTAACAACTACTATATTTTTCCCCTTTCGTTCCTGTATTCCTTCAACAATTTTATTTACAATTTGTTCGTTTTCCTGCATTATGTTGTTCTATTAATTTTAATTTTGAAAATGGTTACAAAGATACAGTTAAATGACCGAAAATGAAAATGTTGTTGAGATTAATAACCTACAATGTTCATTAAAACTCTCATAAATAATATTTATTTGATCATTCGCGTTTTACAATTTACAATTTACAATTGTCAGTTATAACATTCAATGTATTAAAAAGAAAGAAGTCCGTAGCAATTAATGCACGGACTCCTTTATATATTATTGATTCAATTACTTAACGATCGAAAGAAATGTTTCATCGGTAGCAAATTTCGAGAATTCAATATCTTTTACGGCTTTAGCAGCAAATGTACCATCAAGTTTAATAGCATTTTTCAAATTGCTGTAAACAGCATCACGGTCATTTGTACGTGCTCCGATAATTGCACCCAGATACGAAGTAGTAGCATTAGGCTGTGCAACTGCTGACAATGTAGTACGTGCTCCGCTATAGTCGGCATTAAGTATTTGCAGTAAAGCTGCGTTATTCGATACTGTTGAACCGAAATAAGTCTTTGCCTTAGCATAGTCTCCACGGATAAGATAAACAGTTCCCAGTGCTTCACCTACATTACCGGTTGTTCCGGCTGCTTTACCAAAGGAAACTTCAGCTTTTGCCAAATCACCTTTTGCCAACGAAGTCAAACCTGAATTATAATTTATATCAGCAGACGCTGGATCTATTTCAAATGCTTTTGCAAAATAACGTGAAGCATCATCAACATTTCCCTGTTGGAATTTAATTGCACCTAAGTTATTAAAACCACGTGCATCTGTTGGATATTGTTCAGTTACTTTTTGATAGATAGCACCTTTTTCGCCTAAATCAGGAGTCAAAGTTGCTGCATAAAGCAATTCTTCAACAGATAATTTTGCTGGATCTTCTTTTGCCAATTGAGTAATTAATGAATCTGATTTGCCGGTTACATCAATAGTCAGTTTTAATTTAGAACGACGTAATTGAGGAAGTATTTCTTCAGCAATTTGTTTAAATGCCACAGAAAGATTTTTAATCTGGCGATCGCGTTCTTCAGGGTCTGTATACATGGTTAATACACGTAAAATAACTTCCTTGTCCTGGATATTTGATTTTTCCATTAAAGCCTGGAATCCTGCCCAATCTTCAGGTGTAAATTTGGAATCAATCTTTATGCTCGTTTTCAGCTTTTTCATTTCCTTGTTCATGAAGTCTACTGTAACCTTTTCACGACTTTCAGCCAAATTGGTATTCAATTTCAAAGGTCCTTCCGGAGAAGCGTATGCTGATAAATCAAATGCAGATACTTTTTGGTTGGTTGATTCTTTTACTTCTTTAATTTTTTTAGTCAATGAAACCATATCGGCAGAACTGGTTTCAGACTTGCGAAGCTTTGCCTGTTGAATCAGGAACATAATATCAGCTTCTTGTTGTTGTTGTATAACACGTTGGAATTTGTCAGGAATAATCACTGCTGTCAATTCTGATGCATTTGTAGAAACCAGTTGAGAAGTGGCAATCACTCCATCAGCAACCTTTACACCCGGAATTTGATAGGTCTTCTTTTTCTGAACAATACTGAATTCAAGATAAAGCTCTGATTTTGCCATTTCAGGAACATAATCAAATGAAGCATTTACTGAATAATTTCCTCCAGTTTTGAAAGCGATAGTTTTATCATTTCCTTTAACTTTTTCACCCTGAAAAACTACAGCAGCACCTTTAACTTCTTTGCCTTCGAACTTTAGAACAGGAGTCACTGTAACAACAGCATTCTTGTTAAAATACTTTACCGGGAAGGTACCTGTAATTGTAGCATCAACTTTACCACCCTTTACTTCCAGTGGATTTGGATTACATTTAAATAAGCTAGGATCTAATGCGGTCAAGTCTTTGCTACATGAACTGAAGACTAACGCAAACACCATCGAAACCGCGAAAAATAATTGCTTTTTCATAACGTTGTTTTTTTAATTATAAATTATTTAATTTCAATATATGATTATTCAGAGCGCAAATATACAATCTTTCAACGAATTTTACCTTACTTTGCAATCGATTTTGACATCTTTTGTTAATATTCTATCAAAAAAACACACTATTACTTCTATAACAACTTATTAGTACTTTTGTTTATCCTTTATACCATTAATGAAACTATATAATTTTAGAATACTAAATTTGATCCATTTAATCCGTTACCTATCTATTCTTAAAATAGTTAACCTAATTAAGTTGATGATTTCTTATCTGTTTTCACTCTTTTATCTACATCCAATTCGGAATATTTATCCATATTTCATTTCTATTGAAACAACAAACTTTTGCAATTTACACTGCCCCGAATGCCCGGTTGGTCGTAGCAAAGTTGCCGTATCCGAAAAATCAACATTTGATGTTGATTTATACAAAAAACTAATTCTTGAATTAAAACCTACACTTCAGCATGTTATCCTTTATTTTCAGGGGGAGCCTTTCCTTAACAATCAATTCATGGAGTTGATTCATCATACACACAATGCAGGAATCTATACTTCTACTTCTACAAATGGACAATTTTTGAATAAAAAGACAGCCAAAGAAACCGTTCTTTCAGGACTGGATAAACTTATTGTTTCAATCGACGGTACCACTCAGGAAGTCTATCAATCATACCGGGTTGGTGGTAACCTACAGAAAGCAATTGATGGTATCGGCCATGTTGTTGAATGGAAAAAAGAATTGAATTCGATTACTCCGTTTATTGAAATTCAATTCTTAGTGCTTAAAACCAACGAACATCAGATGAAAGAAATGCAAAAACTGGCCAAATCCTTGTTGGTGGACCGGTTAACCTTTAAGTCTGCTCAACTTTATGATATTGAAAAGGGCAATGAATTACTTACAACCAACAAACGATATGCTAGGTATAAAGAAACTTTAGGTGGAACATATAAAATTAAGGGAAATCAACGTAACCGTTGCTGGAGATTATGGAGTGGAGCCGTGATTAATGTACATGGAGAAGTCTTGCCCTGCTGTTTTGATAAGTCATCTGAATATTCGTTTGGAAATATAAACGATAATTCTTTTTCTGATTGCTGGCAAAGTGCTAAAGCTCAAGAATTCAGGCAAGGTATTATAAACAACCGCAAGCAATTCGATATCTGCCGGAATTGTACAAGCTGATTCAGAGGTAAGGAGTAGGTAGTTGGTAGTTGGTAGTAAGAAGTAAGTAGTGAAAAATAGATAGCATTGCAACCTGTTATTCGCAGTGTGCAATGCTATCATCTAAAGGGCTATTTATTACTAAAAACTTAATTTACACTCAGTGAAAATTTGTTTTTCTCATTATCATTTTACGATCATTTCTTGTAAGATTTAATATCTTAAGAGGTATAAGCTATCTGCGAAGCTACCGACTACCGACTTCTTCTTATTTAAATATCGCTTTAAACAAATCATTCCCATTGGCGTACAGTAGCAAACCAAACAGCAACATCATACCGACAGATTGGGCATACTCCATGAATTTCTCATTCGGTTTTTTACGCATAACCAATTCATATATAAGAAATAGTACATACCCACCATCCAAAGCCGGAATAGGCAAGAAATTCATAAAGGCCAGTATCACTGAAAGCAATGCGGTCATTCTCCAGAAGATTTCCCAGTCCCATATCTTGGGAAACATTTTACCAATGCTTCCAAAACCACCCAACGATTTTGAACCTTCTTTGGTAAATACCAGTTTGAATTGTTTCACATAACTGGTCAACGTTTCCCAACCCAGGTTTATTCCTGCAGGAATAGATTCTAACAGACCATAAGAAATATGTTTTGTCGGCATAAAAGTAGAGCCTGCCACCATTTGAACTCCAAGTTTTGCAGTTTGATCCAATTGGATCTTAGATTGCATGACCGTACCTTTTCTTACATATTCTAAATTGATTTGTGTATTGCGTGATGCATCCAGTTCTGTTGCAATGTCCTGAAAAATAAACAATTGTTTTCCATTAATACCAACAATACTGTCACCGGCCATCAATTTGGCTTTTTCAGCTATAGAACCGGATGCAACCTCATTAATAACAAAAGGAATCCGTACTGAAATCAGGTCAGCTTCATGGGCAGCAAGCACTTTCTGGGTAAAGTCAACAGGCAGGATAAAATCAGCCTGATTTCCATCTCTTAAAACAGTAACATTTCTTTTCCCTTCAAAAAGTAACTTTTCAATCACATCTGCATGTTGTTCAACAGCACTACCATCAATTTTCAGTATGTTATCGCCATTTTTGAATCCATTATCCAACATGACCGGTGAAAATTGCAACCCGTATTTGATATTTTTAAACGGTAAATAATCCTGTCCCCAGGTAAACAATACGGCTGAATAGATGACCAGTGCTAAAATAAAATTAACCAGTACTCCTCCAACAATGATCGGCAAACGTTGCCATACAGATCGCGACCGGTATTCCCATGGTTGCGGTGCCTGACTCATTTGGGTAGTATCCATGGATTCATCGACCATGCCGGATATCTTACAATAACCTCCCAGTGGCAACCATCCAATTCCCCATTCGGTATTATCGGGATATTTACGCCAATCGCCTTCGGCCAATTCCGATTCAGGAATTTGCTCCATAATTGGTTTCCCTTTTGTATCATGCATTGCGTCACCATCACCATCCAGTTTTGTACGCTCATTAGCAGGAATGTTTTTAGCAAAAAACTTTATATCCCATTGTCCGTTTATCTTTTTTGCACGGATTAATGAAAAATTCGGATTGAAAAACATATAAAACTTTTCAACACGGACCTTGAAAAGTCGTGCAAAAGCAAAATGTCCGAATTCGTGCAAAACCACTAAAATTGACAGACTGAGAATGAGCTGCAACGCTCTGATTAGAAATGTTTCCATAGGGAATCTTGAATTTTTGAACTATTGAATTGTTGTATTTATCTCCGGAAGTCTTTCTTATGACACCGGACATGTTTTATTGTATCCTGGTTATTTATATCGTTAATTTTCTGTATAACAAAATACAAATGTATTGTTTTCCCGCATTATATTTTTTCCATTAAAAAAAGGTATTCATGATGATTTTCCTCGCTGTTTATCCATTCCCTGGTTGTACGCATACTGCTCATGACATTCTTCTTATAATCAATTAATTTTACTTCCAGCAGCTTAGCCGAGGCAGATATCAAATCCAGCAATTGCTGTTTAGATGCCCTTCCTCCCGAACTGTACGATAACAGCAAATAATGTGCCTTTGTTTCGTCAATTAACCTTCGTATAGCATTCATGGCTATAAAATCGCCGTTTTCATTTTTCCGAAACTCCTCAAAGACTGATGCCGACCTGTCATCCCTCGAATCTTCCCTTCTGCCAACTTTTCCGAAAAGAACCGGCATATCATGACGGATAATCGTGGTCCACAAATGATAATACGAAGCATAACGAACCCGGCTCGGCGGCATTTTCTCGTTATTTGACCCATATGGAGGATCAAAATAAACTAAATCAAACCGATTATTAGCCACTGTATTAAAAATATCATCGCGAATAACCTTATTTTCTCCTTGCGAAGTAAAACGCAACGGAACTATTAGTTCTAAATCATTAAACGAACGTGGCGACCATTCTGCCAAATAGGCAGCATAATGTCCCAGCGTACTGTCAACTTTATCCAATGCATAAATCAGGCTGGTAAGCATAACACATTTATCTTCCCAGGTTAGATTCAGTTTTTCAATTTCATCCCGTATGGCATCCAGCTTTCTGGCATTCTTTATCTGAAATGGCTTTTTAGACTCACCTTCTCCGCCTCCGTAATGCTGGGTATACCATCCATCAACTCCCTCCAGATTGTTCAAATGATCAATCAGTTGCTGATAATATGCATTCGATTGATTTGAAATCAGATAACAGGTTGCAAATACTTCTGACCAATCGGAAATATCATTCGATGTAGTCGAATACCGCAACTGCGCAAATGCCTGCGAGACTCTGGTGGAGCCGCTAAACCCATCTAAAACCGTTTTAACTTCAGTCAATTCATTTACCATTTCAAAAATGTATGGTAAAATTTTTAGTTTTGAACCTGCGTATTTAATACCTTCGGTTTTTGGTATTTCCATCTCTTAATTCAAAATATCAAGCTGTTAATTATCTACCCGCTTTTGCGTGAATCTGTTTGATATCAATCCTAAGTACCTCCATGTTAGAATAATAATCCTCAGATTTCAGCAGCTTCTCCCGGATCACCTGTTCGTTTTTTTCCAAATGATTCAAAAGGATTCCCATGCCATATTTCTTTTCTTCCAAGTCCGTTACGAAATGGATTTCTCCCCAAAACACAACAGTCCTGTAGTTATGACCGCATTCATCAACTACATACCCACCATCCTCAATGATCGTGGCACAAATCCTGTTATTCGATTTAAAAAAATCTATTTTTAATCCATTTGGTGCACAATGGACATATAAAGTTCTTTCTTTCGCATCAAATCCATAACTTAAAGTAACAATGTAAGGTTCGCTATCCCGACACGCTGATATTACTACAAATTTACCCTTTTGTAAAATATCATTTATTTTACTTTCTGATATAATTTCTCTGTTTGGCCTGTTTTTCAAATGATATTCATGCATAGCCAATACTATTTACTATTTACTATTTACTATTTACTATTTACTATTTTATCATTTACTATTTACTACCAGTCACTTAACTCTCACTACCGACTACCTACTACCTACTACCTTCTATGTTGTAATCCAAATATCAAGAGTATTATTATATTTTTTTAATGTTGATTCAAAATATCTATTATCTTTGTTCTCAGAAAGTTGAAGAGGAAATAGGCTCTGCTGGGGAGCA